>ERZ837380.22-NODE-22-length-224360-cov-16.557928_pt1 | contig 224360 bp, 190 predicted proteins | sample MGYA00519685_ERZ837380 | MGnify/ENA primary metagenome ERZ837380 (study PRJEB31850, sample SAMEA3708817) | human gut metagenome | biome: human gut; feature: human-associated habitat; material: faeces | place: China | collected 2014 ...
ATCTCTGAAACTTCTTCAGAGATTTCCTCTTCCGTATCTTCCGGTATCTCCTCTATCTCTGCTTCTTCTAATCCCTCTGCAGGGGTGAAATCTTCCTCCATCTCTGAAACTTCTTCAGAGATTTCCTCTTCCGTATCTTCCGGTATCTCCTCTATCTCTGCTTCTTCTAATCCCTCTGCAGGGGTGAAATCTTCCTCCATCTCTGAAACTTCTTCAGAGATTTCCTCTTCCGTATCTTCCGGTATCTCCTCTACCCCTGCTTCTTCTAATCCCTCTGTAGGGGTGAAATCTTCCTTAACATCTTCAGTAACTTCTCCAAATTCATCTCCCATATATTTTTATCCTCATGACTTTCTCAAAGAATTATGTATTATTTTTTCATTCACCGAAATTTTGGTTCCATACACTATTTTTCTCCATAATTGTACTTTTACACAAGCTAACAATTCCGGTGAAAATTCTTCATCATTTAATTCATATTTTGTTAATTTTGTTATTTGTGCAAACACTTTTTTTATCGCATTAAAATCCGACATATCTGATTTGAAATTTTTTACAAAAATCCTACGTGCTATTTCCTTAGCCAATATTCTTCTTTCATAAATGCAACACTCCTTGCAACAAAACACCTCAGCACATTCAGGATATGGTCTTAAATTTTTCTTTTTATCATTCCAATAAGTTGTCAGTTTTCCGATATCCTTATCTGATAATGTAATATCAATATTGTTTTCAAGACGATAATCTGGTGTAACTACCTCTTCCGGACTATCCAGCTTATTAAAAAACAAAAATGCCTCGCCAGGTTTCAATCTTGATAACCTTTGTTCTTGACCATCTCCCATATTCATACTGTCTGCGATTATCTGCTTATCAGTTGCCTCAACTAATCTGAATACCATTTTCATATCCGTAAGTGCAACAACATCTGTAGACACTTTTCTAGGTGACTGATCCGCTATTATTATTCCAACACCATATGAGCGTATCTCAGCCAACATACGCTTAACTAAATTCTGAGCTATCGCACTTGGATTAGCATCACCCTGTCCAACGTTTGATGATGCATCTAATAACACATGAGCTTCTTCAAGAAGTATTACATTTTTCAATCCCCCATCACCAACATAATTTGCATTTACATATGCCAATATCGATAATAATAACAATGATATTATCAATGCTTTCTGATCACTATTTTCTATAGCAGCTAACTCTATAATGGTCGGTTTCTGCAATAAATCTTGTATTGGAATTGAAAAATAATTATCAAATAAATTTTCAAGACTCTTCAATCGCACCACTCCAGCACGTCCAATGTTTTTTGCATCTCCTGTATATCCAATCTCATCAAAAGTATTTTTAAAACACTTTATAAAATCTGTTATATTAAATATCTGACCTTTGTCAGCTGTAGTATAATTATCCAACCATCTAAAATCCGAATAACAATTATTAATTGCCTCTTCAAAAATTTTATCAAGCGGTGTTGTCATCGATACAGCCGCAGCAAAAGCCGTCTTCAATGTAGATTTATATGTCTCCAACCTAACATTTTCCGGTGGAACAAATGGATTAAATACAAAAGGCGATATAAAATTTTTACCCGGTGTAAATATCTGTATCTCTGGAATGCTCTGTATTAAAGCTCTATATTCATTCTTTGCAGGTTCAATAACCAAAAAAGGAATATTATGTTCTTTCCACAATCTATCCAACAAACTCACAGAAAATGTTGTTTTTCCCGAACCAGGGGTTCCTACTACTAACATGTGTTTTGCCAGATCTTTAAGTGAAATTCCAATTGTATTCTTTTCGGAATTTTTCAAAATACCAATTTCTATATCTCCTGCATTTATAAGATTGTCTGCATAAGTTTTACTAGCACTTTCCGAATCATTTATCGGCAATCCTGCAGATATACGACCATTTCCCAGTGGTAATCTAAATATGCCTCCAGCTTCTTTTGCCGATATAACATATGGCATTCTATATAAAAATTGATTTGAGTTATCCTGATTCCATATATATGGATTTCTATTTAGGTCAATTAACAGCTCATTTACAATCCATGGAAATGAATAATAATTATCCGTAATCCGAAGTTGAGAAGTGTCCATATGGACCTGTTTCATAAAAACCGGATTTTCTGAATCATACGATATATAACCCTGTACTTTTGATGCAAGCTTATCTGTATTGCCATAGGATCCTGCAACAATTATATTATATCCAAACATTGCCCCAGCACTTACTGTTTGGTAATATTTATATATTTCAGCCAAATGTCCCGCTGCCGAAATACTTACATTTCCTATTCCCTGCGTCATAACGCCTTTATTTAAAGTATCCAAAATCTGCGCAATTCGTGCTATCTCTGTTTTTTCCTCTACAGTTAATTGTGTTGGAAACAACTGAATAGAAAACATACTATATGGTTGTTCTGTCAATTCATTCATGATAGAACTCATATCATGTGCATATGAATCAAACACATCAATAGAATAAGCTGCAGATAAAAACTGATTATTAAGATTTTCTTCTCTTTCATCTTTAACAATTGCTATACTGTCTTCAATCTGTACCCCGCTAATTATTTCTGTTAATCTGGGAAACTCAATTTCCTCAAATCCATATTTCTGTAATTTTAAGGAAGATTCATATAAACTATATATCTGTTCAATTATTGCCTGTGCAGACGACTGATCACCTGAAATTGCTCGAATAACTAAAAATGGTCTTATCTTCGCCTTATAAGGCTGATTATTCACTGGTTCTGTTACCCATAACAGCTCCATAGATATCTCTGCATTGGAATTTTGTGATATAATATATTTATAATTTTGAAAAACTTCAGATGCAAGGCTACTAAAGTTATTCATATATTCTTTTTCTATATCTGTATAATCTTGATACCCAGAACTTATAATTGATATATCTGGAATCGATGTTATTTCTATTGAGCATACCCCTACATATTCACCACTGCTAATCTCCATAAAGCTTATTTTATTCACCCATATCACCTTCCTAACTACTTAAACTCTTAAGGATAATCCACCCCACCATATGATCCACATTTTATTATCCTACACACAGCTTTATAACCACCATAAAATGCACCATATTTTTCAATAGCTAAGATTGCATATTCAGAACAACTTGGAATATAACAACACATCAATCTGGTCTGTGCTGATGCATATCTTTGGCAAACTTTTATACTCCATATAGCAATCATCTTTGAACAAATAATTCCTTGATAAAGCATGCACCAAGATACAATCAACATATAACTAACTATGTCATAAACATTATGAATCCATTCATAATCCATTAAATACGTATATATTTCTTTTGATATCAAACATGCTATTAAAGTAAATAAAATAGCAAAAGCACTTGCCTTCTTCCAATTTATATACGGTCTTACCAATTTTCTATCATAAATAGGATGAATCAACTGTCTTTCTTTATCATCCACATATCGAATTCTTTTTTTTTCCATATTATTCTAAAAATGTCAAAGATCCATATTATTATCTAATGGATTCTTTGACATCTATAATTCAAATTAACTATTATGCATTTTTCTTTTCACGAAGTTTCTGCTTCATTCCTCGAATCGCTGTTTCGAAATCTTTAACTTCCGATAATGAACATTCGAACTCTATTCCTGCCCCTCTCATTCTGAATGTAGTGGTTGGAATTCTCTTTCCATCTCTATCAACTTCTTCTTCTGATATTGTTGTAAATGCTGTAATATCCTTGTAAAAATATTCATCTGTGATTTCCGTTGTATAATCATCATCGAGATTAAATCTTCGTCTATATACATGTACCTGTGAATCACTAAAAAAAAGCCATGCTATTTCATAAGTAGTACTAACCCAACGTCCACTAGCAGTTTGCTTAGTATACGCATTTTCCCCTCTAAATCCTTCAAAATACACCGGCGGAATTTCTCTTACTTCATCCGCATCCAGTCCTATTTTATCAAGTGCCTTCTGTATTGAATTATAGTGTGACCGTGCACTAGCCACAATATCATAATATTGTGAATCTGTTATCGTTTTTGCACCACATCCTTCACGTTTAAAGTATGTAATAACATCTGCCTGCGTCTTCGTTTTTCCTTGAGTAAGTGCTCTTACCATTTTTGCATTATCAGATCCTATCGTATTTTTGTAATAAATAATTGCTACTCCAATCAAAATAATAATTACTGCTACCATATTTCTTTCTCCTTCTTCATTTGCTATATTTTATTTTTATATAATCAGCCTTAAGGCCGTAATTTTTTTTCGCGTAGTTTTTGTCTCATTCCATTTATGGATTGAACTACATTATCACAATTTGTCAATGCACATTCAAAGTTTATTCCAGCACCATACATACCAAATTTTTCTGTCGGCACCGTTATATTATTTTGTCCAACCTCTTCCTCTGATATTGTAGAAAATGAATTTACATCCTTGTAAAAATATTCTGATGTAGATTCCTTTTTATTTTCTTTATCCATATCAAATCCACAACTATACACATGCACCTGTGAATCACTAAAAAAAATCCATGTCACCTCATATCTGGAACTAATCCATTTTCCGTTAGCAGTCTTTTTTACATACGTATTTTTGTAATCAAATCCTTCAAAACATACAGGACTGATTTCGTTAACTTGTGCTTCATCAATCCCTAATTTGTTTAATGCATATTTTACAGATCCATATTTCTGTTTTTTGCGATCTACCATCTGCAAATACTGCTCATCAGAAATAATCTTAGCGCCACATCCTGCCCTAAGAAAATATGCAATAACTTCAGACTGTTCTGAATTTTTACCATTACATAATTGCTTAACCATTTTTGCATTTTTAAAAGAATCATAATTTCTAATAATGATAATAATTCCTAAAAAAACTAAAGCATACAGCAATATAAAAATGAATGAACTACCAGCAGAACTACTGCCTTCATGAATCGTTTCTATATAAACCGCAAATTCTATATACTTATTTATCATTCTTCCTCGTCACCTCTACATACAATCCGGTCGACTAACGTTCAACACGTCATACAACATCTGAATATCAACATCCGGCACTCCAACATCTATAGCCATACTAAGACATTCTCTATAATCTGGTGAGGTCATATAACTCTTACGCGAAAAATAATCATATTTTATATAAGCCATAAAATAGTAGTAGATTCCTCTTGGTTCTACCATTAACGCTGCATCTATATATTCTAATGCTTTGTCTATATTAGATCTTGGATTAAGAAATGCTTTCTTACCACCAAGAATGCAAACAGCCGCATAAAAATATGTTTCAGAATCATCAAAATTATCAATCATAGCCTTATCAAACGCTTCTAGCGCTTTAGCATATAAGTGCAATTTCAAGAAACATATTCCGATAGATTTATTAATTTCCTTATTTTCGGGATCAGTACCCAATTCCTTTTTATAAAAATTTATATAACGATTTACCATTGGACTCGGCATAGAATTTACACTGTTAAAAGAAGTAATATTAATTGGATGTCCTGCTGGACATTCTTTTTGTCCAACACTTATCGGGAATCCACAATTAGGGCATTTTAAATCCATAACATTATAAGCCATTTTATCTTTCTCCCACTCATATCTATATATTTTTACTATAATGTCTCAGTAAATTTAAAATAATAATATCATATATTTTCTTCAAAAACCGTCCCATGCAAAACTGACATTCTACATTGCTTTTTCGACAAAACAAGCGAGACAGATTCCCGTCTCGCTTGTTCCTTTTATTGCTCTACCTTTGTCCATCCTAAGAAAGTATCACTTTCAACAATCCTGTAATCATCTGTATAATCATTGTCATAAGTGTCATCACTTCCTGATGCATATCCTGCCAATTTACTATTTAAAGTTGATTCTTTCTTTTCAGCATTACATAAATACCACTCTCCCGTTTCTTTATCGTATACTGCCCTTACCCAGCAATCCATTGTTTTTCCGGTATCTCTGCTTCTCCATAATATATAATACTCTAATGCATCATAGTTATTTGTTATAGAAGTAACACTTGCCTCTGCAATATCATGTGGAGCAGATATTCCAATATAATTAAACAAATCACCAATTGTATATGATGGAGCATTTGTGAATTCAAATTTGACATCATGTCTATTACCAAACGCATCTTTCTCATATTCAGAATCTGAATCCGAATCATCCTGCCCATATTTTTCATAATAAAACATTTTATCCTCAAGACTATAATCCCATTTAACTATAGTATCTGTACCAAAGATATTTTTTTCTACAATTACCGGAACTCCTCTTAAATATCCCTGAGGGACTTCTACATCTACCCGTACATAATAAACAATATAATAGTCATCTGTTTTATAATAATTATCCACCGACAATATATCTACCTGACCTACATCTTCAATTTCTATCTCCACGGTATGTTTGTTTGCATCATATACTTTTCCTGATGTATGCAGTAAATCTTGTGCTATATCATACTGCTGTTTATGTGTTACCATAACAATTTCTGGAATTACACCAAAAAATACCGTGGCAATCAAAATACAAATTAATAAAACTTTTTCACTTACCCTAAATAAAGTATGTTTATCTATTTCGCTCATATATAAATGAACCAAAATAATAAGAGTACAAATACAACCTATAACTAATACAATTACCTGCATATTTTTCTCCAATCATTTGTTATATATTTTTACCGCATATTTCAATAGCCTTTGCTATCAGATGCTATTGAAATATGCGGTAAATTACCTATAATTATTCTTTACTATTGTATGCCGAACTTATGCCAGCAAACTTCTATTGTACTTTTCCTTTTACTACTCTGTAGCGTTTGCCTTTGACCGTTACATAACCTGTCTTGTTACTCTTTTTGCCCTTAACTACATAGTATTTCTTTCCTGATTTCTTAACAATACCTTTATATTTTGGCTGCCATACACCTTTCTTTACATACCACCATTTTCCATCTGTATGTTTTACCAGTTTTGTACTATTTTTCTTTCTTCCCTTATATACATAGTAGTATTTTCCATCCGTATGTTTTACAATTCCGGTAAATTTCGACTGCCATTTTCCATTTTTAATATAGCACCATGTACCATTTGTACGCTTTAATAAACCTGTATAATTTGTTTGTTTTACACCATTTCTATAGTAATACCAGCCTTTGGAAGTCTTTTTCATTCCATTATACGCTGCTGTTGTAACAGTCAAAACATTGCTGTTATAACTTGTATGGATTGAAATCTTATTATAAGTACATGTACCATATGCCTTAACTAAAAAATTATATGTAGTATTCTGTTTTAATCCCGATAATGTACAGGAGGTTGTAGATTTTCCAGCTACATCAAGTACTCTTTGCCATTTTTTACTTGCTGTATCATACATATAAACGTAATATCCATTAGCTCCATTTACTTCATTCCAGGAAAGGCTTATCTTCTTTGTCAAAGCTACTGTTATCCATACATTAGTGCTGTCAAGATATAATCCATATCCACCGTATTCAGAAGCACCTGTCGTGTAATTATTCACAGCTCTCACAAGATATTGATATGTCACGCCTGACACGCAATTTGTATCCTTATATGTATTTGTGCTTCCACCAGCAACGGTAGTCAGCTTTGCATAATTTGTATCGGTCTGCTTTTTCCGGTAAATTTCATATTTTGTAGCACCAGATACTGTCTGCCATGACAATTTAAATCCGCCCTGTATTCTTTCCAGTCCTGTCACACTACATTTACTTAAATTAATGGATTGCTTTTGTATCGTAAATTTCTGAGCACCTGAATCATTTCTTTCAAACAACCACACATTGGTACCATCTGCTGATCCATAGCTTTCAACATCCAGAACTGCAGATCCACACGAAGCATTTAAGAAATATGCACCTGCTGTACCTCTGATAAACCATCGCTGTGCTGTCGTATTATTTCTTGAGTATACACCTACATTAGTTCCATTTGTCTGTCCCCAATTATTGTCATCAAGAGCTTTTCCTGATGCATAATTTACGATCTCATAGGAACCATTACTTTGTCTTATAAAATGCCATAACTGATTTGCTTGATTTGAACCTGTTCGTATCGTTACATTATCATCACTATCAGCTGTAACATATTTTTTTATTCCGGTATTCATTATAGTAGCATAAAAATCATTACCTAGATTTTGAGTTTCACTATCATAGCCATAAGTGCATACTGTTTTTGATGCCATTCTCTGTCGATTATCTTTATCATTATATGGCACTGCCCAGACATTTATCCGATAATGTCCTGCTTCCGGTATAGTAAATTGGTAACTATTTGCATTTACATCCCCATTTGCACCTGTTGCACCACCATAACATTCCTTACTTGTGTCAGTATTTGTAATAATCAGCCAATAATGAAGAAAGTCACTTTGACTGCTGGTTTTATCCCATGTTATATTCATTGTCTCACCAACAGCATAACAATTTCTATTTGTTGTTATCGTTGGTGTCGTCATTTCACCATGCGCTGTCTGTGATGATGACAATTCATGCAGTTTTACAACATATACTGCACCCGCGTTCATTCTCCATGCCGCAAAATTCTTACGGTTATTGCTGTGGGCCGAAACCAATGGTGTATTTCCGGACACTCCGGTACAAATACCAGCATGATCAATGTCATTTGGAACCTTACCATCTACTTCTGTTCCCCATACATAAAATAACGGATCACCTATTTTTACATCTGACGGAGAAGGATTTCTTACAATCAAACCACTATACTCCGGTTTTGCCCGGAACCATTCCAATAAATAATCCGCTCTTTTCCATGCTGTTGAATACGCATACCATGTGCCATCCGTTTGTAATCCTCCGGCTACTAAACACTGTGAAACGTAGTTCGCACAATCATTACCTTGAAAATATGCATATCCGCTATTATATGAATTAACGTTTGTTCCACCACTGTTATCTGTATAAGTTAATCCATAATTTGCCGCCGCACCTCCATTATAAGTTGTTGCTGCTTTCACTTTGCTTATATTGTTTTTACCAAATATATCATTTGGCATATAAACAAATATCATGGCAGCAACCATCACCATACAAATGGTTTTCTTCCATATTCTTGCCATATGGAACTTTCCTTTTCTTACATCATTCATAAACATTCGTCTCCCTTCGTTTATATATAAAACATTTACTTGAACACTTAGATAAAATAATTTTACGTTCCCATAAAATCTTTATTTTATTTTCACCTGTTTTATCTTACTCCATGATGAATATACCTTTTTATTCCTTACCACCTTATATGTGCGCATTCTTACATAATATGTTTTTTTAGATTTCAATTGAGATATTTTAAAAATATTTTTCTTGTGTGTAATAATTTTCTTGTGTGATGTGAATTTTTTGTTATATGCATATTGAACTTGATATCCACTTACACCTTTAACAGTCTTTCCGGATATCCAAAGTCCCTCTTTCACACCTCTAGCACTTATATTTGTACATTTTGGTGATATGATAAATGTTTTTATAATAGTTCCCGCATAACTACCTTTACCTATTACCTTTACCTTATATATACCTATATTTTTACGTCCCATGCTATAAGAAACTGTATAATCTTTATTTTTTCTTAATACCGTTCCATTCCCATTTTCTACAACAACTATCGGGGTTTTCTTTTTTCCATTAAATATATACCGTGAAGCAGATAATGTTACATAAAAAGTTTTCTTAACATCAATCGTAGGGAGATGTGTTGGTATTGATACCGATCCTGAATCAGAACCCTTATAAGCAGGATTTTTTTCACCACAAGTCTGACAAATGGCTTGTATTTTACCATTTATATAATAACTATGCACATGTTTGCTCACATAAAACTTTACAGTATTAATACTCCTTATAAAACTATAATCATTACAATAATCTACATATGCCTCATAATATCCCTCGGGCAATATAATATTGTATGATAAACCTCGAAGATTATAAAATGATTTATATTCCTGTAAATTACTAACACTTCCTGTGAATATTCTTAATGAATAAATATTGGAATTATCAGCCTTGTTCCACGAAAATGTTGTATTTGTCTTTGAATCACCTGCACTCACTGAAATATTAGAACTCTGTGCACTCGGTACTTTATATATTGCAAATTGCTGCGCGCTGGTTTCATTTTTAGTCCATATTTCTACATTTGTTCCTACAGTATTACTGCCGGACTTAACATCTAGCACTTTATCTGAATTCTTTGGTCTTATATAATATTCACCACTCCAACGGCCATAAATATACCATTTCTGATTATCAGCATTCATATAATCAGATAAGTGTACATTTGCCCCTCTCTCAGTAGAAGATGACTCCACGCTCAATACTTTATTTAAATCACTACAATTATGTATTACATAACTACCATCTGATTGCCTCTCAAAATACCATACAGCATAACTACCTGCATATTCTGATACTATTTCTACATTATTATCAACCGTTGCTCCAACCGTAGCCCAACCATCATTTTTTATCAAATTTCCATAAAATCCTGTCCCTGTATCAATAGAGGACATAGATTCATACCAATCACTACTATCCGGTATCTGATTTAATGACACCTCGTGCAATTTTACAACATATACTGCGCCTGCTCCCATTCTCCATGCACTGTAATTTCTTCTATTTTTGGTATGTGCTGAGACTAATGGATTACCATTTCCGTCTGTTCCCGTACAAATACCGGCATGATCTACATCATTAGGTACTGCACCTGCAACTTCAGTTCCCCATACATAGAATAAAGGATCACCTTTTTTTACTTCAGACGCTGATGGATTACGCACGATATGACCGCTAAACTCAGGATTTGCTTTAAACCATTCCAATAAATAATCCGCTCTTATCCAAGCTCTTGAATATGGATACCATGTACCATCTGTTGCTAAACCTCCGGCTACCAGACACTGTGATACAAAATTGGCACAATCATGCCCATCAAAATTACTATATGCTTTATTATAGTTTCCTGTTCCATAACCACCTGTAGCATCCGTATAGGTCAATCCGTAACTTGCTGCTGAATCTGCATTATAGGATACTGCAGCCTCTACCTTGCTTATGTTTTGTATTCCAAGCATATCATATGGAACATAAACAATGATCATTGCAACAGCCATTAACATGCAAATGGCATTCTTCCATATCTTTATCATATGGTGCGTTTCTTTTCTTGCATTTTTCATAAACATTCGTCTCCCTTCATTTTTTTACAATATGTTTCTCCGACAGCTCTAATAAAATAATTTCATTTCCAATGTAATGCACTTTTGAAAATAGTTTATTAGAACCTTACTTATATATGTCATACTATCACAAATAAGACCTCATAACCGCCCCATGCAAAACAGACACTTAACATTGCATTATTTACACACAAAAACAGCCCGACATCCCTCCATCCAATTGACAGAGTTCATATCGAGCTGCCTCACGTTTTATATTATTTTGTTACTTAATTCAATAACTATATATCATTTCTCTTTAATGAGATACCTTTTCGTTCGTTTTCCTACTTATACCCTTTCTCCTTTTCATACTCTATTATAAAATCCCGATTTGCCAGTTCATATTTATTAAATACTGCTGTATCGTCAAAATCATCCGGCTCGACCGTTCCATGATACCAGCTTTTGGAATTGAAATATGCCTGATAATCGGCGTCTTTGAACTTTCTTCCATGACGGGCATACAGTTCATTACATGCCAGACGGATCTCATCCGGTGTTAATCCATCCAGATCATCCTCTGTCAGATATTCACTGTCGCTATATGGAAGAATATAATCATCGGAAGAATCATCTTCTGATGTTGGATTATAATAAAATGGCTCATACGCTCTACCGCTATATTCACATTCATCCTCCAGATTATCCACACTTAACTGACGTGGATAATAGGATGGTCCTGCAACAGAATATATCTTGCCAACTACGCACAACTCACCATCCTCATCTACATAAGGTACCGCATCCCGCACATTGGATAAAGCAACCGTCCAGTCATAGGTTTCTTTCAGAAAAGAATCCGTTCCTTCCATATCTTTATATGTATTGGTAAAACAACTGTCCATTGCATCCTGAACATTTTTTTCATATGAATCTTCATCAATATCCAGATAAGCCAGCACATCATCCTTTGAAAGAAGTACATCTTTACGAAGATCGATCGTATATACATAAAAATCTGTGTATTCATTTGCGTCAAAATCCACCCGTACAACTACCGACAACAAATCCTGATAAACAGACCACTCATATCCGATAGCAATACAATCTGTATATTCGGTTCCCGCTTTCGCCATATAATCATTTCCGAGCTTCTCTATCTGTGTATATACATTTTCACAGGCGGTACTCTCATAATCTATGTATGGTAAATGATATACAACCTCACCATCTTTCGTCTGCACTTTTCCAGACATTTTCGAATCAGCAACCATGTTATCTGAATATGCTTCCGGCATTTCGCCGGTTCCAAATCCCACTTCTTTTTCTTCCGGAAGAGCTGCTGCTTTTCCATCCGCTTCTGCTGTAGAAGAAGCCTCCTCTGATGTTTCCGTATCAGAACCTACAGCTTCTGTATCCGCATCTGTTTTCTCCATTTCTTCTGTCACAGTCTTCTCTGTTTTTTTGCCACTGTTATCCGCATCTTTATTAAGAGAAAAACTGCATCCCATGAGGCTGCCTGCCAGTGCCATACTTAATACTATAAATCCTGCTTTTTTTTCATCCTTTTTACCCTCGTTTCTTTATCTTATAACTGCCAGTTTATATTTTCAGCATTTTTTGCTACCAGCAGTTTGGTTCTGAGTTCTGTATCATCCAGATCTATAAAGTCACCATTTGAATAATACTTCCACTGTGCTACTTCCTGATTCCCTGACCAGTTCATCTCACTGATCACATAAAACTGCATCGAAGCCAACGGTTCCTCACGATATTTCATATATCCATAACAATCGTTAAAATGTTCCCTATGTACCAGTTCCTTTATTTCCATAAATTCCTGTTCATTCTTTACCTGCCATATGGATAGTCTGCAGTCCTTTTTAGGCTTTCGTATTATTTTTTCAACAGATCGGTTGAACAAGATGGATATACAAATATAGAATACCGCATATTCTAATATATACACTCCAATATGTACAGAATCTCCCATTGTTGTATAAAAACGTTCCTGCTGCAACTGATTGCGGTAATATATAATTACCTCTGTAATATACAACGATAAAATGGCATCTGTTACAAGCTGTCCTATTGTGATTGCCGACTGCATACATTTTGAGTTAGCAAAAAAACGAATAACCGCCAGCACAATTGCTGTTATTACAGCAACGATCAATAGCACAATTCCTATATTCCCAATTGAGGAAAATATCCAGTCCTTTTTATCTTTTATGCTTGGATTAACTACTTTTCGTGTACATTCTTCAAGGGATCGCACAGTCTCATTGGAATACAGTAAGGACAGGAAGCCCATTCCAAATCCTATTAAACATACAATCAACCCCATTAATTTCTTTTTCATATTTTCATCCCCCATATCTTGTATATTTCTCCAACAATATATTCGTCACACCATCAGGCAAGAACCGCTTCCATTTCAACCCCAAGCACATCCCCAAGCGTTTCTGCCACCTTCTCCGCGGCATAAAGTTTATAATACAGTCTGGAATCCTGTTCTCCCATCTGGAAATAGCCATCGATGATCGTGTCAGAAACAGCCACTGCATAATATACTTCTCCCGGTACGCTGTCCTGATTGTTTGGATCAATATTTCCCGTTGTACCGGTAATACCAATTCCGATGTCTGCACGATATGCCTGTTTACAGGCTTCTGCCATTGCCCGCGCTGTTTCTTTGGAATAGACACCACAAGTTTCTATCACCGCTTCCGGAACACCCTGCATGATCTTTGCTTCGTTGGAATAGGTTACAAATGCTCCTTTTAATATTGCAGATGCCCCTTCAGTATCTGTGATTAGGGAAGCAATCTGCCCGCAGGTGATACTTTCCATGGTTGTGATCGTCATTTTCCGGTTGATCAGACAGCCTGTCAATCGTCTGTAATTATTCCGTATTGTCTTTTCCATCTGTTCATCCAGTTTTTTTCCTGCCATTTATCCTTCCGCCTTTGTTGCCTTTAATCTATTTATTATTATAATATATTCACAGAAGGATTTCCACAAGTGGAAATCCCTCTGTCATTTCTATTTATTCTCGTTCTTCTCCACCACCAGGATCTCCTCGCCGTTCTTCACATTTCCGGTCTTTACCGGACGCAGTTTATAGCCATCCGGGAGTTCTGTTATAATGACAGGGGATATTAAGGATGGCGCATGCTTCTTCAGATAAGGAAGATCAAGCCGCATGACCGGCTGTCCGGCAGACACTATCTGTCCGGTCTCAACCAATGCGTCAAAGCCTTTGCCATTTAGCTTTACCGTATCGATTCCGATATGGATCATCACACCGATTCCCTGTTCCGTTACCAACCCTATGGCATGCTTCGTGTCAAAGACAAAAGCAACTGTTCCGGCAACCGGTGCAGTTATTTCAGAATTCGCTGGCAATACAGCGATTCCATCACCCATCATTCCACTGGAAAATGCCTCATCCGGCACCTTCTCCAGTTCACATACCTCGCCTGTAACCGGACTCAATATAGAGACTGTATTATCATCCATATGCTTTTTCTGTCTATTTCTTGCATTTCTTCTGTTCTTCTCTTGGCCTGCAACGACATCCTCTCTTTGTCCTCCCACGTCTGCAATAACCGCTTTCTCATCATCCCCCTCCAGATAATCTTCCAGATTGGATTTGATCACGGACACCTTCGGACCATAGATAACCTGTACGCCATTTCCTTTTTTCACCACACCGGATGCTCCGCTTGCCCGGAGAATATCTTCTTTTACAAGAGCTGCATCATATACCGTACAACGCAGTCTGGTTGCGCAGCAGTCAATATCCGATATATTTGCCTTGCCGCCAAGCCCTTCACAGATCAGCCTGGAAGTCTCCATCTGTGGGCTATGATTCCGGAAAATATCCGTATTCCGGTCATTGTCTGATCCCTGCTCTCCGGCATTTTCTCCATGCTTTCTGGCATCTACATCACTTCGACGATATAATTTTACTTCGTCATTGTTATCTCTACCCGGTGTTTTCAGATCAAACCGCCGGATCAGATAATAGAACAATACATAATATACGATAAAATAACCGATACCGACAATAACGATCCAGATCCAGTTCGTCTTTGCATTTCCTTGCATGATGCCGAACAGGGTAAGATCGATCAGACCGCCGGAGAAGGTCATTCCCACACCGACTTCAAACATATGCATCAGCATATAAGCAAAGCCTGCCAGAATACAATGGATTCCATACAGAGCCGGTGCAACAAATAAAAATGTGAATTCCAGTGGCTCTGTAATACCTGTGATCATGGCTGTAAGGGCTGCGGAAAGAAGCAGTCCGCCTGCTGCCTTCCGTTTCTCCGGTGCTGCTGTTTTATACATGGCAAGAGCCGCTCCCGGCAGGCCGAATATCATAAGCGGGAATTTACCGGACATAAATCTGGTGGCCGATACCGCATACTTTGTAACAGATGGATCCGCAAGCTGTGCAAAGAAGATATTCTGCGCTCCTTCTACAACACGCCCGCCAACCTCCAGCGTTCCTCCGACCGCAGTCTGCCAGAATGGTAGATAGAACACATGATGCAGGCCAAATGGTATCAGCAGACGTTCCATAAATCCATATACCCAGGTTCCTGCATAGCCGGAATTTAAGACCAGATCACCTACTGTATAGATGCCCTTCTGGATCGCCGGCCAGATAAAGAACATCAGAATACCAACTCCGGTATATACCAGTGCTGATATGATCGGAACGAATCTGGAACCACCAAAGAAGGACAACACCTGTGGCAGTTCAATCTTATAAAAGCGGTTATGCAGGGCAGCCACACCAAGGCCTACCAGAATACCGCCAAATACACCCATTTGCAAAGATGTGATACCGCAAACAGAAGTAACTGCCCCTGCAAGCATTGCTTCCGTACCACCATTTATCGTGATCAAGGCACTGATCGATGCATGCATGATAAAGAATGCAATAGCTGCTGACAGTGCAGCGACCTCTTTCTCCTTTTTTGCCATACCGATCGCCACGCCCATGGCAAACAGGATCGGCAGATTGGCAAATACCACATTTCCTGCCTCGCTCATTACTTCAAATACAGCAGCAAATATCGTTCCCGGTCCAAGGATCCGCATCAGCCCATATGTTTCAAGCATGGTTTCATTGGTAAAGGAGCTTCCGATTCCAAGCAGCAGTCCAGCTACCGGCAGGATTGCGATTGGAAGCATAAACGACCGTCCAACCCGTTGTAATATTCCAAATATTTTATCTTTCATATAAAAAATCTCCCTGTTTCACAGATACATTCATACGAACTAGTATCTGCAAAACAGAGAGAATCATTCTATTTTTATGAAAAAACTTCTTCTTTGTATGGTCTTCCGATCTTTACGACTTCTCCATTATCCAGAGTTACGGTTGATCTTGAATAATGCTTGACGTGCTGACGGTTGATAATACAATTACTGTTTACACGGACAAATACCTTTGGAAGATTTTTCAAAGCATTTGTCAATGTAATATACTGCACATAATCACCTCTTGTTGTACAGTATCTGGTGAGACGATCATCTCTGTGAATACAGATGATCTCCGAAGCTGAAAAAATATTGATCGTTTTACCATAGCAGACCCGGATAAAATTACTTCTGCTCATATTCAGACGCTTGATTGCCATATCAACGGCATGCACCAGCTTGATATCCCGGTTTCGCTTCATAACACAATTGCAGTGCTCCACGTCATAGATATCCCAGCCATCCGGAATATGGTCTGCATAAAATATAATCTTGCAATTTGGAACAGAACGATTGATGGCTCTGGCCAGACAGATCCCGTTATATTGCAGATTGTCAAATACGATCTCCGTGATAAATATATCACAGGAAAAGGTACTTTCTTCTACATCTATAGACGCTTCTTCCGGCAGATACAATTCAAACTCTACATTATCCAGATCCATACGGGATTCTATAAAATCCTTCACAGCTTCCACTTCATGCATAGATGAATCACATATACCAATTTTCATTTGTATAACACTTCCCTCTCATTTGAATGCCACTTGTAAATTTTAGTATATTTCTTAGACATATGCAGTATTATTGTTAGTTTTTACATATAATAGAAGTGTCACTATCTGTTTCTTTTTTGATATTTATTAGAAAATACTTAAAAAGAAAAGGAATACCATCATGACACTGAATTATAAAATTATAGGATCACGCATAAAAATACGCAGAAAAATGAAAGATGTCACCCAGGAACAGATGGCGGAAGACCTCAATCTGTCTGTAGGTTTTATCAGTCAGCTTGAACGTGGTATCTGCAAAGTGAGTCTGGATACACTTGCAAATATCACCGAATATCTGGATTGTACTTTTTCTGACATTCTTGAATACAATCAACATTCTGAAAGCTATAATCAATCGAAACTGAATGCTCTTTATTCATCCTTATCCCCTGAAGACCAGCATGTTATGCTCAGTCTGATGGAGGCTTACACAAAACACCGTTAATATCCGGAAATTAGAATACCATAAAACAGACTAAAAAAAACATAGATTGTCAATTCTACGTTTTATCATGCATAAATGACATGTGCAACTGACATTTCTGCTTTTTTTCTGCATAATTTACATCATAATAACAATAACAAAACTCCGATCATCAAAATTAGAATCCTAATTCCAGATAACCGGAGTTTTTATTATGTTTATTTTATTATTCTTTCAAATCTGTTATTTACTTACCTTACGGAAGTTCTTCTTACCACGTCTTACAACGATTCCATCTCCATCAAACTTCTCTTCCGGAATTGTAACTGAGATATCAGGTATCTTGTCACCATCAACAGCAACACCGCCCTGCTCTACCGCACGTCTTCCTTCATTTCTGGAGGATACCAGACCGGACTTTACAAGTACGGATACGATATCGATCGCACCATCCTTGAAATCATCGGCTGACAATGTAACAGATGGCATATCAGCAGCAACACCCTGGGAGAATAATGCTCTTGCACTCTCCTGTGCCTTTACTGCTTCTTCTTCACCATGAACCAGCTTTGTAAGTTCAAATGCAAGGATCTCTTTTGCTGTATTTAACTGACTGCCTTCCCAGCTGTCCATCTTGTCGATCTCTTCCAGTGGAAGGAAGGTCAGCATACGGATACATTTTAATACATCGGCATCTGCAACATTTCTCCAGTACTGGTAGAACTCAAATGGTGATGTCTTGTTTGGATCAAGCCATACAGCACCCTTCTGTGTCTTACCCATCTTCTTGCCTTCTGAGTTCAGAAGCAGGGTGATCGTCATGGCATATGCATCCTTGCCAAGCTTTCTACGGATCAGCTCTGTACCACCAAGCATGTTGCTCCACTGGTCATCACCACCGAACTGCATATTACAGCCATATTTCTGGAATAACTCATAGAAATCGTAGCTCTGCATGATCATGTAGTTGAACTCTAAGAAGCTTAAGCCCTTCTCCATTCTCTGTTTGTAGCACTCTGCACGAAGCATATTGTTGACTGAGAAATGCGGACCAACCTCACGAAGAACATCTACATAGTTCAGGTCAAGTAACCAGTCTGCATTATTTACAAGAAGTGCCTTGCCTTCTGAGAAATCGATAAAACGGCTCATCTGCTTCTTGAAGCATTCTACATTATGAGCGATCGTTTCTGTTGTCATCATCTGTCTCATATCGGTACGTCCGGACGGATCACCGATCATAGCTGTACCGCCACCGATCAGGGCGATCGGCTTATTACCTGCCATCTGTAAACGCTTCATTAGGCAAAGCGCCATGAAATGTCCTACATGAAGACTGTCTGCAGTTGGGTCAAATCCTATATAGAAAACAGCTTTTCCATTATTTACCAGCTCTTTGATCTCTTCTTCATCTGTTGTCTGGGCAATTAATCCTCTTGCCACTAACTCGTCATAAACCTTCATTTTTTTCCTCCTGTAACAGCATCCGCTCAGATGCTGACCTCTTATATCATAATTATTATCTACTTATTTATTCTGTGCCCGGATAGCTGCGGCAAAATATATGTCTCCGATCACTTTCCGACCATTATCCATCTATAATACACATACTCCGTGATTATACAACGAAATACAACACTTTGACAAGACCGTGTTTCAGTTTGCTTTTTTCAAACTGTTTCTACGGATTCCTGCTGCTATCGCCACAAATAAAAACAGGAACGGTGTCGTGATCGGCTGCTCTACATTGACGAACGCCTGTGTGATATAAGAAACGATAAGCATCAGAACCGCAAGCATCACCGGTTCATCCTTCCAGATTTTCACACAGTTACGGATCGAAGTAATGATCAGCCCCACATAAGTGATCAGGCCAAAAGCTCCCATCGTGACCAGATACTGCAGATATTCATTATGCGCACTGTCATAAACCGTTCCGGTTACTGCCAGCATCTCATCATAATACCGGGCAGACATCAGCGCATAGATGCTTTCATTTCCATTTCCAAATACCTGATCAACAAATGGCAGATCCTGATAGATCCGGCATAATCTCGACCAGATGAAGCCTCTGTAATCTCCCCAGAAATCATCAAATACGAAGATCTCCCAATGGTTGATACAGCCGATAACTGTCACGGTGATCCCTGCTATGAGCAATATTCCTGCTATGAGCAAACGGGATAATGCGGATCTTCCTGTATTATATTTCTTCTTTGATAACCATATCGCACACAAGATACCGATCACACAACAGACAGTCAATATGTCTCTTGCATCCACCAGCTTCGCCAGACCGGACAGCTTCTCATATCCCCTTCCGGTTTCTGTCGTAATCCACGCCATGATCGTATAACCGGAAAGAAAGGTGGTACAAACAGTTACAAATTCTGCAAACAGGCTTCGTTTTAATGCGAAAAAGAGTAATATCACCCATGCTGCAGCAAGTCCCATATATGCACTGTCACTATTTGCCGCGATCAAGGCGGCTCCGCCCAACAAAAGGGCTGCCATATAGCAGATCCGGTATGCCCGCTTTTCTTCGATTAGATACATACCGGAAAAGAACGCAGCACTGATGCAGACAAAGCCAGCAAATATATTGATATTTCCAAAGGTGGACAGGAACATCGCCTGCTGATCCTCTCTGATATGTGACAACAGATGAAACACATCAATATCCAGGTGTTGTAAGCTTCCCATCAAAAATGCAAGTCCACTGATAACAGAAAACACCGGTGCCAGGATCTGCTGCCATTTATATCCGCTTCCAATGCCAATATAAAGCACAAGCACAAGCACCAGAAATTCCAGTCCACAGCGTCTTCCCATGGATCCGGTGTAGGCTGCCATTTTATCATCTGCCATGATCCATGCAAGTGTGCCTGACAGCACAAAAGCTCCCATCCAGATATCCGACGCCAGAAAATTTCTGCCTCTTCCCGTTTTTTTTGCAGCATCCGTATGCTCTTCCATATGATCCGTAAATCCGAGTATAAATGTCAGACACATCAATATCCCATAGATCAATACTCCATTTTTAAAGAAATTGTATTTTGTGATCGTAATATCCATATATCCATCATGAAGAACCAATGGAAAAACAACAAACATGTACAGCAGGAATGCCGTTGTAATGCTTTCTTTAAAAATCTGAAATGCTGCTTCTTTTTTGAAATCATTCTTTTTTGAAAAAGCCGGCTTTTGATCTCCGGCTTTTTGTTTCTTATTTGTTTTTGTCATTTTCTCTCTTTGCCTTTATTCCTATAGCAATGGTGACAGGAGCCTGAGGAAGGCATCCACCAGTGTAATTCTGGACATATGCTTCTTACACCAGTCCAGCGTGATCTTCTCTGATTCCTTCATCGTTGAAAGCATATCATACTTCACTTCTGCAATGATACTGGAATCATATACCAATACACCGCATTCAAAATGATGATAGAAGCTCCGGTTATCCATATTGATCGAACCGATCGAGGTCAGATTATCATCCGTCAGGATACATTTGGAATGGATAAATCCCGGTGTGTACTGATAGATCTTCACGCCGGCACGAAGCAGTTCTTTGTAGCTTGACTGTGTCATACGAAAGATCATCTTCTTATCCGGGATCGCAGGTGTTACGATACGGACATCGATTCCCCTCTTTGCTGCGAGCTTTAACGCTGTCATCATTTCATTGCACACGATCAGATATGGAGTGAAGATGTATACATATTCCTTTGCATCATTGATCATCTGCATATATATGTTCTCACCAAGCGGCTCCTTCTTGAGCGGATTGGTCGTATATGGCTGAAGATATCCATCGTTCAAATGCTCCTTCTGCTCTGCCGGACGATAGCTTAAGATATGCTTATCTTCATTCCGGATGCTGTTCCATAACTGAAGGAACAGGATCGTGAACCGCCATGCAGCATCTCCATCCATACGGATACCGTTATCCTTCCATCTGCCATAAGGTGATTTCTTATTAATGTATTCATCAGACAGGTTAAAACCGCCGGTATAAGCAACCGTACCATCCATAACCGCGATCTTCCGGTGATCCCGGTTGTTAAAGATCGTTGCCAGAAATGGAACCACCTGATTAAATGCCATACATTTGATCCCATAGCTTTCCATCTCACGCCAGTAATACTTTGGCACATAAAAAACTGAGCCGATATCATCATAGATCAGGCGGACTTCCACACCCTCTTTTACTTTCTCTTTTAAGATCTCAAGCACCGTATTCCACATTTCGCCCGGATTGATGATGAAATATTCAAGGAAAATATACTTTTTTGCCGATTTCAGGTCATCGACAAAATCCGGCCAGACATCTTCCCCCATCGGATAATACCGGACATCCGTATTCTGATATACAAGCGAACCTGCATAATCTTCTGTATATTTGAACAACCGGTATGGCGGCTGCCCCTTTATCACATCACTGAAATATGCCATATTTGCATACAGATCCGTCTCGTAGTCCCATTCTGCCGCATGCTTCATATATTTCTCTAACTTCTTCGGCATAATGATATGTCCATAGAGCAGATAAAGCAGACCACCGAGGACCGGAAACATCAGGATCGGAACGATCCATGCCAATTTAATTGACGGATTCACATCCTTTAATAACAGATGCATCACAGCTATAAAACTTAACAAATGCAAAATAGCCGCCACCAATACATAGTATTGCTGCAGCTTTAATACTTCTACCATAAAGAAGATCAACTGTGCCGCTACCAGCAGACATGTAATTACCATTCGACTAAATAACCTGTTCAATAGTTTCTTCATAGACAATTTCCTTCTTATTAATTTATGACAGGACACCATAAACCGTGCCCTGCCATTTTATCTTTTATCCCGTATTTCTATTTTACCTGATCGAAGTTACCTTATATCCGGCTTCCTTCACTGTATTCTTAATCTCTTTATCGGATAACTCGCCACTTAAAGTAAGCACCGCCTGCTTCTTCTCATGGCTGACCTCCGCTTCTATTACCTGTGGAAGTGCCTCAAATGCTTTCTTCACCCTTGCCTCGCAGTGTCCGCACATCATTCCTTCTATATACACCGTCTTATTCATCGTACCAGTCTCCTTTTCTATCTTATTATTTCCCTCAACATTTTTTGATACCATTTTTTGGTGTATTCTGTATTTACTATTATTAACATATATCTTCACGAAATTCAACCGTAATGCATTCATTACTACACAAAAACTGGAAAGGCTCATGGCAAATGCTCCAAACATCGGGTTTAATTTCCAGCCAAACATCGGATACCAGACACCTGCGGCAAGCGGTATTCCGATAATGTTATAAATAAATGCCCAGAACAGGTTCTCTTTGATATTTCGTATCGTTGCCATACTTAACCGGATTGCTGCAGGAACGGTTCGAAGACCTTCCCGCATCAGTACCACATCTGCCGCATCGATTGCAACATCGGTTCCGGCTCCGATCGCCATACCGATATCCGCACGGGTTAATGCAGGGGCATCATTAATGCCGTCACCAACCATGATCACACGGTGCTCCTTCATCAGTTCTCTTACTACCGCTTCTTTTCCATCCGGCAGTACATCAGCGATCACGCGGTCAACACCTGCCTGTTTACCGATTGCTTCTGCTGTCTTTGCATTATCTCCGGTTAACATAACAACTGAATAATTCATCTCTTTTAATTCTTTGATCGCAAGGATTCCATCCTCTTTGATCGTATCTGCAACTGCAAGGATACCGATCAGTTTATTCTCATCGATTGCCAGATAGATCGGGGTCTTGCCCTGTGAAGCTAATTCTTCTGCCAGTGTCTTATCCGCCTCGGATAAGGTTACATACTGGCTGATAAATTTTCCATTTCCACCAAGCAAAATATGATCTGATATCTGAGAATGGTTCTGTCCTGCACAAAATCCTCTTTCATTCTGTGAAACCGCCTCACTGCTTAATCTACAGCGGAGTCCATTTCCCGGAAGCACCTGAAAATCTTCAATCTTCTGTGGCTTGATCCCTTTCTGTCCGACATATTCCATAATGGCTTTGCCTATCGGGTGCTCACTGTATTGTTCCAGACTTGCTGCAAAGGTAAGCAGGTCTGCCTCACTGTATCCATTTCCCGGAACTACATCTACCACTTCCGGCGTTCCATTTGTGATCGTTCCTGTCTTATCCAGTACAACCACATCTGTTTTTCCTGTCATCTCAAGTGCTGCCGCATTCTTAAATAGGATACCCTGCTTTGCTCCGACACCGTTACCTACCATAACGGCAACCGGTGTTGCAAGTCCAAGTGCACATGGACAACTGATCACAAGCACCGATATACCTCTGGCAAGTACAAAGCCTGTGCTCTCTCCTGCAATGATCCATACAATAATAGTGATCAAGGAACAGATCAGGACAGCCGGAACAAAGATACCGGATACCTTATCTGCAATCTTTGCGATCGGTGCTTTTGTTGCTGCTGCATCACTGACCATCTCTATGATCTGGGATAAAGTCATATCTGTACCGACTCTGGTTGCCCGACATTTCAGATAACCGGATTTATTGATCGTTGCGGCAGATACCTTATCTCCTTCTGCTTTATCGACCGGAAGGCTCTCACCGGATAAAGCTGACTCATCAACCGCACTGTTTCCTTCTATCACCACACCATCTACCGGAACACTGGATCCCGGACGAACGATAAATACCTCTCCAACTACCACATCCTCAGCAGCAACTTCCTGTTCTTCTCCATCACGAAGAACAATGGCTGTTTTGGGTGCAAGCTTCATTAATCCCTTTAAGGCATCTGTCGTACGACCTTTGGAATATTCCTCAAGTGTCTTACCAACCGTTATAAGTACAAGAATCATCGCTGCCGATTCAAAATAAAAATCATGCATCAAGGTCATAACACGGTCATTATCCTGCCGCATCACGGCATCTGTCATTGCAAATAATACATATGTGCTGTAAATAAAGGATGCGCCTGAGCCAAGTGCTACTAATGTATCCATACCCGGTGCTCCATGGATCACACCCTTAAATCCATTAATAAAAAACTTCTGGTTTACAACCATGATCGCAATTGCAAATAACATCTGGATCAGTCCCATAGCGACATGGTTATCACTGATAATCGCCGGCAGTGGCCATCCCCACATCATATGTCCCATGGAAATGTACATCAGCGGAATTAACAGAACGATAGATGCGATCAGCCGGACCTTCATCTTGTGCAGGGCTGCATGATTATCCAATTCATCTGCATCCGCTGCCTGCTTCTTCCCGACATTCTTCCGGTCTTCTCCTGTCATCAGACTGGCTCCATATCCTGCCTTTTCTACTGCTTCAATAACTGTCTTAGGATCAGCATGTCCTTCTACTGTCATCGAATTTGTAAGCAGGCTGACGGTACAACTGTCAATTCCTTTTACTTTCTTCACTGCCTTTTCTACGCTTGCGCTGCAGGCACTGCAGCTCATTCCTGTTACGTTATATTTATCCAATTCATTCACCCTCTTATCAAGCTTTTATCATGTGCTTCGCACATTCTATGCCTTCATTATATCTTAAACACATTTTTATTATGTTTCATATCCAAAGCAATCATACGAACATATTCTCATACGATCTTCCAGACAGAAAATTTCTATGTGTTTATTTCATTAATTTCTTAATGGTATCTACCAGATCATCCACCGTATCTTCTTTTCCTGCTTTGATATCCTCGATCACACAGGTTCGGATATGCTCTGCAAGAAGTTCCTTATTAAAGCTGTTCAATGCAGAATTGACAGCGGCAACCTGTACTAATATGTCCGTACAATATGCATCCTTTTCCAGCATTCCCTTGATTCCCCGGATCTGTCCCTCGATCCGGTTCAGCCGGTTCATCAGCTTCTTATATTCACCTTCTGTTCTCTGTTTTGTTTTATGACAATGGCAACATGGTTCTTCCATTCTTGTCCGCTCCCTTCTGTCTGTTTCCTGAATTTTTTCATCCATCTGTATCTGTACATTTATTTTTTGTATCCAATTTTAATGATCCCGGATACGATATTATATATACCCCATAGGGGTATTTTTGTCAATACCAAAACCAATAAAAAACGCAGGGCAAATGATAAAAAATATCACTCGTCCTGCATCTTTATAGTCCGGCGTCGTATGACACCTTATTTTCCTGTAGGATTGTATTATTCTACAACATCATCCTCTAACAGACCTTCGTCGTCAATGATTCCTTCATCGGATCCATCCTCTATCTCATCTGATGAATCATCGGATCCGTCATCACTGCCATCTGATGAATCACCGGATCCGTCATCACTGCCATCTGAATCTATACTTTCCATATCACTGTCATCATATTCGTATCCATCGATCATATCACCCTGATCATCGTAATAATCACTGTATGAGATCGAACCGGCCTCCAGAACATCTTTCAGATTGTAGATTGTTCCATCGGTTGCATTTACCATAAGTGCCTGTACCGGATAGTCAAAATCATATGTTCCATCATTTTCGTCTGCCTGTGCAAATATCCATACAGGAACATAATTATATACATCATCCTGAGAATCATCCTTAATACAGTAATATGTCAATCTGACATCGTTAAATTCAATATCGCTGTAGGAAGTCTTATTATCTGTATAATACTGTGCAACATTCTTATCCAGTTCCTTTAAAAGCTCCTTCCAGCTCAAAAGATCTACATTTTTTTGATCCTCACCGGTTGAAACTAACAATGGATAACAGCTTGCGTTGATCACGCCATTGGAGTCGATCTGAATGGAGAACGTCTCTGTTGGAGCATCATACCAGGCATCATCCTCATCGCTTGAAAGAGTGTCAACCATAGACAGATCCGCACTGTATGGAGCAGTTCCATTGACAGAACGTCCAAAGTTTACGATATAGCCTTCATACTCTGTTGCAATCACATTATAAGAGCTGTCATAATACTCCCATAATAACGGAGATTTATCTGTAACGATCACATCATCAATTCCACATCCGGCAAGAAATTCCTGTGCCAGTGATACGGCTTCATCTTCAGAAAATGTACAAGTATTTACAATGCTGTCATCAATCCCCTCTTCTCCATACTTTGCGTCATAAGCATATACAAAGGATGCACCCTCATATGGTCTGTAATTGATCATGCCTTCGGATGGATAATAAGAAAGATCAAAGCTTGCATTTAACCCTTCTGTTCCCTCTGAAAATGAGAGCATGAACTGATTATCGCCAATCTGTCCGATATAATCCGATGCACTGTAATCACCGGCTCCTTCTCTCTCATCCGTTGCCGTTGCCATTTCATTTTCCAGATAGGATATGTATTCCTTACAATAATCCTCTGTATCTGTATCTCCAGCTTCCTTCGCATCGTCTAACATCGTCTGATATGAATCAATCTGAGTCTGCAGATCACTCTTGGTCTGGTGCTCAAAGTCATATACATAGATACCCTTTGACTTATCAAAGATTGCCTCACAGACCTTCTGCCTGTATGCATTATCAAAGGAATTCTTCTTATAAGACACAATAGACATACTGTCGGAATCTGGTGTTATGATATCATCATCTTTAATGGTAATCTCTTTGATACCGGAATCACCGACATCCAGCTTACCCTCATAAGACTCCGGAACACCGAGACGGGACGATAATTCGCCGCCTTCTCCTGCACTTCCTTCTTTCTGCGTTCCATCACCCATATCGTAATCAACCTTCTTATTACATCCTGAAAAAACAGTTGCTGCAGACAATGCTGTTGCCAGTAACACTGCCGACATTTTTGTTAATTTTCTCTTCTTCATGGTTTCCTCCTCGAAATTCCAAATCAGCTAAACAAAGTTATTATAATCGAACCAACGCACGATAGCAAGAAAAAGCAAGAAAGAAAATGTGAAAATATTGCGAACGGCCCTGAATGCATATGCATCCAGCGCCGTTTTCTGAACTGATATTTATTCTTTTGAAATAACAACCTTGCCATCCACTACCTGAATCTTTACCTTGTTTGTATCAATTCCGGCAGCCTCCAGAATATCATCACTGATCTGTACACGGTGTGCCTTATCCATAATGGAATATTCTTCATGGGAATCGGTTCCATTAAAGCTCTCGCTTTCCATGTCATTGATCCGTTTTCTGTAATCCTCTTTCATGATCTTTTCTGTACTGATCTTACCATCTGCGATCATAACCACACGTCCAACCTTATTTGCAAGACTGATATCATGCGTTACGATGATAACTGTAATACCCATTTCCTCATTCAGTTTCCGGAACAGATCCTGGATCATATCTGAGGTTTTGGAATCGACTGCACCGGTCGGCTCATCTGCCAGCAGGATTTTTGGATTGTTGGCAAGTGCAATCGCAATTGCAACTCTCTGCTGCTCACCACCGGACATCTGTGCCGGATAGGAATTTACCTTTTCCTTTAAACCAACCTTGCACAAAAGATCATAGGCTCTGGCTTCCCGGTCTTCCTTATTGTCTTTATCAAAATACATCGGCACCTGGACATTTTCCAGAGCTGTCATATACGGAAGCAGGTTTCTGGAATTCTTCTGCCATACAAAGCCAACGGTATGTTTCCGATATTCTACCAGTTCTTTGTCTGTCATTGCAAAAAGGTCTTTTCCATCTACATATAATTTTCCTGCTGTCGGACGTTCCAGTCCACCGATCATATTCAAAAGCGTTGACTTACCACTACCGGATTTACCGATAACTGCCATCAGCTCACCCTTTTTGATCGTAAGCTCCAGCCCCTGAAGTGCCATTACTTCAACTTCATCTGTTTTATAGATCTTAACCAGACTGTCGCAGTCAATGATATTGCCGGTTTCTTCATATTCTTCCGCAGCCTGACTGTTTCTGTCTGTATCGTCCAAATCTTCTGATGTTTCTGTATCGTCATCTGCTATATCTGCTTCATCAACAGCGTTCCCAGCATCCACTGCAGTCTCCTGCACACCGATATCGTTCATGTCTGTATCTGCGATATCGGCGTCTTCCTGAACAGGATCCTGATCCATTGGTCCTTCCATCATCTGTGCAACATTTTCCTGCATATCAGTTTCCGGAATCGTATTTTTATCTTTTTTCTTAAAAAATCCACTATGCTTTGCCAATGATCTCACCATCCTCTATCTCAAATACTACGTCTCCGAGTTCCATCAGGTTTGGATCATGTGTCGTCATAACGATCGTGATTCCTTCTTTTGCCACCAGATCCTTGAACAGCTTCATAACATTCAGTCCGGATGCTGTATCCAAAGCTCCTGTCGGCTCATCTGCAAAGATTACCCTTGGCTTATGGGCAACCGCTCTTGCGATCGCTACCCTCTGCTGCTCACCACCGGACATCTGGTTCGGCATATGGAACATTCTGGAACTAAGTCCAACCATCTCCAGAACCTCGCGGATACGGGAATCCCGGTTTCCTTCATATTCCGCAAGTCTTAAACCAAAATCTACATTCTCATATGCATTCATGATCGGAATCAACGCTACCGACTGGAATACAAATCCGATATCGTACCGTCTGAGTTTTTCTCTTTCCGGTACAGCCATCTCCGACAGGTCGTGATCCTCTATGATCACCTGCCCCTCCGTTGCTTCATCCAGCGCACTTAAAATATTTAAAAGGGTTGTTTTACCGGAACCGGATCTTCCCTTCAGGATCGCAAGCTTTCCTTCCGGGATATCCAGATCTATTCCTTTAAGAGCATAAAATGGTTCGCCATTTCCAACTGTAAAACACCGCTTTATTCCTCTTGCAGTAATCATATTCATTGTTTAGTCCTCCCCCAGTTTTAATGCCTGTGTGATGTTCATCTTCTTTAAGATTGTCCGGAGAACAATGAAGCAGATAATAAACATTACCACAACTACGATCGTCAGTTTCAATATATCAAATGGGTTGACCGCTATGCTGATCGCTATGTTATGCGACTCCGGCAGATATACGATCGCTACCAGCTTTACAAACAACGCAGTAGCCGCCGCTCCAACTCCATATCCTGCCAGACTGGCAAGAACGGAACTGAACATCTGCTCGTTGATCAGCATCTTGTTAATCTCCTTCATGCTCATACCCATCGCACGGTAGATACCAAACAGAAGCTCCCGCTGCTTGATCGATGTGATCCAGTAGATGAGGAATCCTACTGTACAGAGGATAACTGCTACCAGGAAGCTCAGTGAGAATAACCCATTTGTGATCAGTACAAGCGGAGATTCCAGCATGTTCTGTACTTCCTGATCTACACTCTGATAACTCTTTAATGAAATACCCTGCTTTTCAACCGTATCCAGGACCTCCTGATAATCATGTCCATCTGCAAGCTGTCCCCATATCTGATATGGAGTAAGACCAAATGCACTGACAACATATGCGTAATTAGCAACAACCAGATAACGTTCCTTCTCAACAACCTTTCCACTTTTGTCCTTCTCATATGTGTACTGGTTAAATCCAGGCCATGCATCTACAATTGCGCAGATTGTTCCGGACGGTGATGCGATCTCAACCGGCTCCTTTGTCTTCATCGGGCTGTATCTTGCATATGTGATGCTGTCACCAACAGACAGATCATATTCCTTTGCCAGATTTGATGAAATGATAACACCATTGGAAACAGTTGCAATACTGTTCAGGTAATTATACCAGTGTTCATCATTCAAGCCTGACTTTAATTCGGCTGTCTCACCAAATTCCTTTGTATTAATTCCCATCAGAACAGAGTCCGGAAGTTCAGAACCTCCAACCTTGATCGTTGTATTGTCATCATAGATCACACGGGTCAGATGTTTGCATGAATTGGAAAGATTCTCTGTATACCGTTCAAAATCCGGTTCTTCATAGTACCAGTGACTCTTCTTATCTTTATCCAGATACGCACCCATCTTCCACTGTTCACTCAGAACGATATCTGTTCCAAGATTATATTCGATACGCTCCTGATTGTTCTCATTGATCGTTCTTGCCATATTGGAATTAAACATACCCATGGCGATCGTCATAACCAGAAATACAGAGATAAAGCCCTGCTTCTTCACTGTTCTGGTGATCTGAAGGAAGGAAGCATATACCGCAGGTGACCATCTCTTCTTACCAATGAAATAAATGAACTTGATCAGATATTTGATCAGTCGCAGGATCAGCAGCCCAACTGCAAATATAAACAGGGAGGAATTCAAAAAGATCAATGGATCCGGTTTGTTTCCAGCCAGAATGCTTAATGCAATATCACTCTTCTGTTTATTGTAGTTGTACAGCAGGTAAATGGAAACTGCCACCAGGATCACATCCAGAAATGCCTTCTCCCAGATTGGCTTTGTATTCACCTTTCCAAGTTTACTCTTCTGCTCTACTATCGAATTCTTCGCGTATTTCAATACCGGAAGTGTTATAAACAGGATTGCGATAACTGCAGCAATTAGACTGTATAATAACATTCCCCATGTCAGCTTATAAAAGTGTGTATCACCAAAACTGAATTTCAGGAAGGAGGTTGCACTTGCACATAATTTACACAACAGATATCCGACCGGAATACCAATAACGATCGCGATCAAAGAAAGGATCGCAGATTCTCCAAAATAGATGCCAAGAATCTGTTTCGTACTGGTACCACGACTCTTTAGCATCGCAATCTCACCGTCCTCCATTTCCAGAATCTGACTGGATACCATATAGATAAATGCCAGAAGCAATACCAGGATTGGAAGCTCCAGTACCCAGATAATGATCATGATCGATGTTGCATCGTCCTGATAATCAGCAAGTATGCTGCTGAAATTCTGAATAAAGTTACCATCTGCTTTTGAAAATGCACTCAGATAATAACGGATATCTGATGCATTTGTATGATCGATATATGCATAATCCAGCATATTATATGTTGCATAATATATTGTCAAAACACCATAGTTTGCAACGGTTGCATCAAAGGATGCCTGATCTGTAAATATCATCTTATCAAAATCTACCGGTGTCTCTTTCCAGTAAATATCAGTGGTATCCTTTGGTTCAAAGATTCCGACAACCGTAAATGTAACCGGCTTTCCATCCTTGTCTACCAATTTATCAATTGATACGGTTTCACCTACAACCAGATCATATGTATCCGCATTCTGCTGATTGATAATCACCGGATAAGTACCTTCAACCGGTTTCCCGGTATCAAGTCCCTCTCCAAACGTGATATTGATATGTTCGCTCATATCCTGCATATAGTTTACACTGAAAAATCTCCTGGAACCGAGCCCGGTCATTGCATAAGTACCTTCTATAAACAATCTGTTCTGTCTGCTTAATACCGGTACGTCAATGTAACTCATCCACTTCTTTTCATATGCATTGATACGGTCAAGTACGGATGCAGAATCCGGGAAATTGTCTGTTGAGCAGGAGCCCTGTCTTCCGACCACGGCTGAATATGTGTTGTTATCTTCTATCGCTGAATCAAACTTGGATGCCAGCGTCATATCCATTGCACCGTTTTTGAACATCGGATTACAGGATGCTACAGCAACCAGAAGCACAATACCAAGAAGAAGACAGGCATTCAGCCACTTTTTATTCAGTAATTTATTTCTTAAGAATTTAAACATTCCTCTTCTCCCTTCTATTCTTCTGAGCTGCTATCGGCTTTTTTCTTTGTATTGTCACCACTGCCGGAAGAACCGGATTCTTTCAGAATCACATCTCCTTCTGACAATCCGGTAAGTACACATGCATTTGACGACTTTGTATCTGTGCTTGTTGTTACATACTGTTTTACAATCTCATCCTTTGAAAGCTTCCACACATATTCATAGGATTTACCGGATGTCTTATCCGTCTCTGTATAAATAATATTCATTGGAACTGTTACTACATTTTCCAGTGACATTTTTGCAAAGCTTACAAAATATCCCTTTGGTGAATCATAGAAGCTCTTATCATCCACCTGTATATAATATCTGGTATCTTCGGATCCGGAGCTGCTTGTTATATATACCTGACCATCGATCGTTGTTACATAAGCCTTCTTGGAATCCGCTGTTGCTCCGATACATCTTCCGGTCAGCTTCTTGCTGTCATCCTTCTGATCAATTAAAGTAACCTCCTGATTGACCAGAAGTGTTGCATTGCTGTTATCACTTCCGGTATCGTCACTTCCGCTATTTCCGTTACGTCTGGAGCTTCCACCGTTATCTGTCAGGGATAAGGACATCATCTTGGATTCATTACTTCCTATGCTGACAACCTTGTCACCCTCTTTGATCTGTTTTCCCTGACTGGCATATACACTCTGTACAACGCCGTCGCTTTCTGCATATACGCTGATATTACCTTTTCCATCATTATTTTTGTTCAGCTTATCACGCTTTGCGATCAATGGATTCACAGTCGTATTATAATTGATCTTTGCCAGCTCTTCATTGTATTTTGCAATCTCAATCTGGCAGGTAAGCTGCTCAACCATGTATAATGTATTGCCATTATTATCATCTGGATCCGGGATATCGTAATCACCGTCTTCTTCATCCCCGTCATCTGTTGTAGTATCCGTTGTATCATCTGCCGGATCAGCATCTCCCGGTGTTGCCACCTGCTGTTTCTTCCTGCCGGAACGGTAATCTTCAATCTCGGCTCTCAGATCCTTGATCTGCTCTTCATAGCCCGCTACTGTCGAATCATAATCACTCTTTGCATCTGATATCTGGGAGTTTAACTCCAGCAGCTCTGCGCTACCACCACCACTGTCAACAATATACAACAGATCGCCTTTTTTCACTTCCTGACCTTCCGCCAGATCAAGCTGTGTAAAATAGCCTTCTACAGGAGCTTTATAGGTTATCTGATTGGTATCTACCATCTTATAGGATTTGCTGGTTCCTGTTGTCTTAAAAGTTCCCAGCTTAATCTCATATGTTGTATAATCACTTGGGATCGTTGAATCAGAATCATAATAAACCAGATCTCCCTCTGAAAGACCGCTCTTTACTTCCGTGTAGTTATCATCCTGTGCACCGATCTTGATCTCACGCTTTTCCTTATCACTGCTGTCTGTCTTCACATATACAAAATACTTATCTCCTTCTTCGTATAAGGAATCATTTCCGACTACAAGAACATTTGCAGCAGTTGATGTACTGAAATACAACGGTGTCAGTGTTCCTGTCTTTAAAATCTTGCTGTTATCCACATCCTTCAGTTTAAAACGGACATATGGCAGCTTGGATGCACTCTGTGCTGCTGCGATCTCCTGATTGGAATATTTGTATTCTTCCAGCTCATACCGTTTGCCATCGATCATCGTGTACATGGTGTTAAAATTTGCATATCCATCTCTTGTGATCTGCTCACCGGTGATCTCAATATACGGTGTGTTGTAATCAGATATGATAACAACATTCTCACCACTGGAGATCGATCCGCCGCCTTCATCTGATGAATCTGTATCTGTCAGGCTCTTGGCATATGTAACATAGCCGTCCTGTTCTGCTACGAGCTTGTTATCGGTTTCCAGAGATTCCTTCTCGTCAATCTGCTGCTGGAGCTTCTTGACCTTATAATTGTACAACATGTTATCATACCGGTTATTCTCGGCATTGACTGCTTTTGTGCTCTGGTTTTCTTTCGCACCGGCAGAATCTCCAGCCTCATTACATGCTTTAATCTTATAATCCAGTTCCTTCTGTTTCTGTTCGTATATCTTTTCATTTACATTATGGGTCTGCTGCTCACTGGAAAGAGAGGCTTTCAGGTCTTCAATTCCTGAAGTCGTATCATCGCTGTCTGCCTCTGCAAGAACCGTGCCCTTTTTAACATAATCACCTACATTAACATAAACCTTTGAGAGTGTCGCTGAGGTTTTAAAGAAATAACAGTAATCCGTTGGTACAATCGCACCATTCTTGATAATCTTCTTACCAACATCGCTCTTTTCGACCGGACGGTACGCCTCATTCGTTGTAACCGGTTCTAACAGCTCCGGTGCTTTTTCTTCTTTTTTTCCACAGCCTGTTAAACCAAGCATCATTGCCACAGCGATTGCTGTCATTCTGACTGCATACGATTTTTTATTGATCATTATTCTCTTCTTTATCAATTTACCGTCACCTGCTCTCCAGCCTTCAATCCAGACTTAATAATCGTATATCCGTCTACCGTTTCACCAATTGTTACATCAACTGCTGTCCGGAAGCCATCATCATTGATCGTGAATACATAATAATTATCTTCTGACTTCTCATTGATCGCTTTTTCATCGACATAGATAACATTGCTGATCACCGGCTTATGGATCGTCATGGTCAGCACATCTTCTTCTGAAATTCCTGCCATACTGTCTACCGGCTCAAATAAGATTTTCTGCATCTGCTTACCGGTTGCCTTATCTTCATACTGACTGACATCAATAACCTTCATATCGTAGGATGCCACTTCATAATCTGCCTGATAGACATCCCCTTTTTTAAATTCATAATCATCATCTGTCGTTGCTGTATAATTAGAGGATCCGGATGCTACGGTCACCAGATTATCGGATGAACTTGCATATCCATATCCCAACCACTCATTGACATAGGTTACAGTTCCATCCTTTTCTGCAATCAGACAATACTCCTTCATCTTCTCGTTCTGTTCTTTAATATATGTATCTGCGATCTGGATATCCTCTTTCAGACTTGCAATATCATCAGAATAATCCTCTGATCCATCAATCTGCATCAGTTTCTGATAATGTTCGATCAGCAGTTCATTCTCTGCCTTCTGCTCTGTATATTCCTTGATCGTATCCTGAATATCATCTGCCTTAAACTGAACCATGATATCTCCGGCTTTAACCCGATCTCCCTTTGATACATTAACTTTTTCTACTTCGTAATCATCCTGTGAAACTTTATAATTTTTCGTTTCAAATTCATCCGGGGAAAGTTTTAAATTCAAGATTGGTGAAATATCTCCTGACTGAACGGTCACCGTATCATATCCCACCTTTGTATATGATTCAATATGAATAGAAGGTTTGCTGCTTTCTGCATTTTTGCTGCTGCATCCACCCAGAAGGGCAGCTACCATGCTGGCACATAATACACATGCCACACCCTTTTTGATTCGTTTCCGCATCGTTGCCTCCTTGCTTGCGCTGTTTTATTTTTATGTATATCTGAAAATACTATATTTTCCAAATTAAATCATTGTAATTTTACTCTCTCTGTCTGGCATAATCAAGCAATCCTTATTTTATTAAACAATCTTAAGGATTCCTGTATTATTTCTGTTACATATCATTTTCTGACAAATGTCCTGATCTTATGCCAGTATAAAATACAAATGTATCATATTTGCATCTTTTCGTTTTACATACAAACTTCGTTATAAGTTTATCATGTAAATGTGTCCATTTTATGATGAAAATCTCTATCATAATGCGTGCATTGGATTTTTTCAAAAAAAAGTAAAAAAACTTGTTGACATTTATATAGCACAGTGGTATTATCTTACTTGCGTCGGCGGTAAGCCGTACGAAATAAGACATGCGGGAGTGCTGGAATTGGCAGACAGGCTAGACTAAGGATCTAGTGCCGGAAACGGCGTGTGGGTTCAAGTCCCATCTCCCGCATCTTTATTTTTTAGAAAACCTTTGAGGTTTTCTTTTTTTATGCACAAAATCCCTGATACAAAGTATTTATATAATTATAATAAAACACTTACATGTATATATCTTTATGAAGCAGACCTTTTTACTCTGTATAACTTCGAACTAACCTCGGCGAGCCTCGCTAAGGTCTCAGTTACAAACGTCGGTCCTTAACGATTCATCGCAAGATGAAGAGTTTAGTACCGCTACGTTTGAAATAGAACGAAAGTGTTCTGCTGAATAAATGGTATATACCTGTAAGTGTTTTGTTGTTAATATACTTGTATCAGGGATTTTACTTTCTCAGATTTTTATCATATTGGTAAGCTTCTTTTCTACGTCTTCTAACAGATGTGCCTTAAATGCACTGTAGTACTCATGTGTAAACTGTGTATAAAGGAATTTATTCCACAGGTTACTGCAATATGTACTGTCAAAATCATAGTAAGAGTCTGTGTACATCATTCCGTTACTGTATCTGGTTACATCCAGATATGGCTCTTTTCCTGCGTAATTTAATCTCATTACAAGATTCTTCTGTTCGCTGCAGCATGCGAATGTCTCCAAGAACATCTTCATCTGCTCTCTTGTTACTCGTTCTACAAACATAATATGTCACCCTCCATGTCCCATAAATTAGCTCAATGTACAGTTCTATTATAGTATGAACAGGACAACTCTGTAAAGGCAATTATGTCAATGTCCGCCTTTTATTTATGATCTTTAAAATAACGGATCACTTGGCTGGGCAAACGTTCCGATAACGCAAAAACAGACCATAACCATCTTCTTCCGAAAATCATCATGATCTGTTTTTTCTGCTTATCTTAAATTAAGCAAGCTTTTCCTTTGCAACAGCAACAAGCTTAGCAAATCCTTCCGGATCACTGATAGCCATCTCTGAAAGCATCTTTCTGTTGATGTCTACACCTGCAAGCTTTAAGCCATGCATTAATTTGCTGTATGAAATATCATTCATTCTTGCAGCAGCATTGATACGAGCGATCCATAACTGTCTGAATTCTCTCTTTCTCTGCTTTCTGCCAGCATATGAACTTGTTAAAGCTCTCATAACTGACTGCTTTGCTACTCTATACTGCTTTGATCTAGCTCCTCTGTAACCCTTAGCCAGCTTAAGTGTTCTGTTATGTTTTTTCTTAGCGCCAACGCCGCCTTTTACTCTTGCCATTCTCTAGTTCCTCCTGATTTATTAGATATAAGGTAAAATCTTCTTCATTACCTTTTCATTTGTTGAATCTGTCATTGTTAACTTTCTAAGATTTCTCTTTCTCTTAGTTGTCTTCTTTGTTAAGATATGACTCTTGTAAGCCTTGCTTCTCTTAAGGCCGCCGTTAGCTGTTTTCTTGAAACGCTTAGCTGCTGCTCTTTTTGTCTTTAATTTAGCCATGTGTGTATTTCCTCCTTAATATATGTCATATTGTAAATTAACGTTTTTCAGTTAAAAACATTATCATACTTCTTCCTTCAAACTTGGCAGGCTTATCGATGACTGCGATGTCTGAAAGCTTCTCCGCAAATTCATCAAGAATGCCTTTTGTCTGTTCTACATGGGCAAGCTCTCTACCTCTGAATCGAAGCGTAACCTTTACTTTATCGCCATGTGTCAGGAACTTTCTTGCCTGATTTACTTTTGTATTCAAGTCGTTAGTATCAATGTTTGGAGATAAACGAACTTCCTTGATCTCCATTGTCTTCTGTTTCTTTCTGGCTTCTTTCTCCTTACGAGCAAGCTCATAACGGTACTTACCATAATCAATAATCTTGCATACAGGTGGTTTTGCCTGTGGAGCGATCTTAACCAGATCAAGCTCTGCTTCCTTTGCAAGCTTCAGTGCATCTCTGGAGGACATAATTCCGATCACCTGACCATCCTCGCCGATCACGCGCACTTCTCTGTCTCTAATCTGTTCGTTAATCATTAATTCGCTAATGACTTTTTACCTCCATTGCATAAAAAATAGTGGACAGCGCAAACCATCCACTATTATATATAAGTACATATTATAATCTACTTAGATATGAACCCAAGTCACTGTTCTTCGTGCTAAGGTGAGAGTGGATACTCTGCTTTCTTGTCTGTCTCTGCTAAACAGCTTCTATAGGTTAGCACATACGTGTGCATATGTCAAGAATTTTTTTACTGTATCCAGCAACTTTTTAATGCTCGCTCTCTTCCGCTTCGATCGGGATAAATACCCGGTCATGAGAGATTGCAGCATCTGCATCCTCCGGTTTTGCAGAACGCTTACGGGCTTCTTCCGCGAAGTACATCTGGGAATCCAGTTTTACCTTGCCGCGAAGGTCCTGCTTCTCGTAACTGCCATCCGGCTGCATGATGTGTGCCTTTAAAGTATCAGCAAGCTGGATCTTTAAGATGTCCTTGATTCGTTTCTTCAGATCAGGATCTTCTACCGGGAAGGTGATCTCGACACGCTTGTCAAGGTTTCTCGGCATCCAGTCTGCACTGCCCATATAGATATCTTCAAATCCATCATTAAAGAAATAGAAGATTCTGGAATGTTCCAGGAAATTACCAACGATCGAACGAACCGATATGTTCTCGCTGAGTCCCGGCACACCTGCTTTGATACAGCAGATACCACGGACGATCAGGTCGATCTTAACACCAGCAGCCGATGCATCATATAAGGCTTCCATCACCTTCGGATCACAAAGAGAATTCATCTTGGCAATGATCCGTGCCTTCTTACCCTGTCTGGCATTTTCCGCTTCACGGTTAATAAGCATCAGGAATTTATCCTTTAACCAGATTGGTGCAACCGCCAGTTTGTTCCATTTTCCTGGTTCTGAATATCCAGACAGCATATTAAATACTGCTGTCGCATCCTCACCGATCGGATCCGAACAGGTCAGAAGTCCCATATCTGTATATAACTTTGCTGTCTGATCGTTATAGTTACCGGTACCAAGATGTACATAGCGCTTGATACCATCTTCTTCTCTTCTGACAACCAGCGCGATCTTGGAATGTGTCTTAAGTCCGACCAGACCATAGATAACATGACAGCCGGCTTTCTCAAGCTTTTTCGCCCATGCAATATTGTTTTCCTCATCGAATCTTGCCTTTAACTCAACCAGAACAGTTACCTGCTTGCCATTCTCCGCAGCCTGCTCTAACGCTGCTATGATCGGTGAATTGCCGCTGACACGATATAAGGTCTGCTTGATCGCAAGAACATTTGGATCGACTGCTGCCTGACGAATAAATTCAATAACCGGTGTGAACTCATAATATGGATGGAACAACAGGCGGTCATGCTTCTTAATCTTATCAAATATGTTACTGTAGTCGCCATTTGAAAATGCCGGCTGCGGAACATATTTCTCATATTTCAGATGATCAAAGCCCGGCAGGCCATTTACTTTCATAAGGAAGGTAAGGTCAAGCGGTCCGTTTATCTTATATACAACACGATCAACCACATCCAGATGCTTCTTTAATTCTTTTAACAGCTTCTTATCCATCGTGTCTTCTACTTCCAGACGGATAACCTCGCCCCACTGGCGCTGCTTTAACTGCTTCTCGATCTCCTTTAACAGATCGGCTGTCTCTTCCTCATCAATTGAGAAATCCGCATTACGCATAATACGATATGGATGTGCACATACGATATCATAGCTTAAGAACAGCTTATCCAGATTCTTCTCGATTACTTCTTCAAGCAGGATGATCTCTGTCATGCCCTGTCGCTCGGATGGCAGAATGATCACTCTTGGAAGTACAGATGGAACCTGAACGGTCGCGATATCTGTAACATCTTTCTTCTTATCATAGATCAGCGCACCGATATTTAAAGATTTATTTCTTACAAGAGGAAACGGTCTGGAAGAATCCACTGCCATCGGTGTTAATACCGGATAGATATCCCGTTCGAATAATTTATCTACATATCTGGACTGTTCCGGTGTCAGATCTTCATAATGTCTGACGATCTTCAGTCCATTTGCCTCTAATAACGGAACCAGAGAACGATTATAGGTCTGATACTGATTCTTCATGAATTCCTTCGTTGCAGGGATCAGCTCATCAAGCTGTTCTTCCGGTGTCATTCCTGCGATATCCTTCTTCGTATATCCCGCATTCTTCATATCCTTTAAGGATGCGATACGCACCATAAAAAACTCATCCAGATTGGATGCTGTGATGCTTAGGAACTTGATCCGTTCAAATATCGGAATATTCTTATCCTTCGCTTCACTCAGGCATCTTTTATCAAATTCCAGCCAGGACAGTTCCCGGTTGTAAAATAAATTCTTATCACTCATTTATATACCCCTCCTTTGTTTCAATACTACTTTTACACCATAGACCTTTTCAAATAAGATATTATTCGTTTTAAACATGCCTGCTTCAAGTGTAATATCCTCCAGCGTATCTGTATAGATCACCAGTGTATTGTCATGTAATGAAATCCTAAGATTTGTAATCTTCTGTTTATAGCTCTTATCAAGCACATCAGCCAGTCGAAGGATAGCGGTAAGCTTGGCCACTTTCATATAATCTGCCGATCCGATCCGCCCGGATGCCCTTAATTCCGACGGAAGATAAAATCCATTATAATAAACCGCATTTGCGATCTCCTCTCTCTCTTTATGAGAAAGTCCAAGAATCTCTGTCGCCATCACGATATGATAAGAGATCAGGGATACATCCTTCATATTTACAAATTTACCACAGTTATGCAGGATCGCCGCGATCTGTAACTGCAACCGTTCCCGTTTACCAAGTCCGTGTAATTTCCGTATGCTGTCAAATATTGCAAGTGCATTATCCGATACATTCTGGACATGCGCACGATTTACTTTATATTTCTTTGCAATTGTATTCACAGATGCAAGAATATCCTGATCAAAATTCTTGTCCATCAGGAAGGTTCCCTGCTTATCCATATAGTCGGCAATAATGCCATCACAGAAGATCACATTCGGAGTCAGGATCTCCTCTGCCCTGGAATTATCCAGAAATGACTGATAAATAATCGCCATCGGAAGCATCAGGGTGGCACGCTCATATGGAATACCATACCGTTCCGCCAGATCTTCCGGTTTTATGTCAACTACCCGTTTATAGAGAATGCGGAATTGTTCTCTCGATATACTGTTCGCAATTGAAAGCTCCGGACCAACTTTTTTCAGGTTGTTGATACCATCACCGATTGCAATAATACTCTTAATATCTTTATCATTTAAAAACAGATTTCTGAATTCTATGATCGCATTTGATGCGTACTCTTCCATCAGTGTTTCAAGATCTACCGTATCGGAACCGAACCGGGTCAGATAATCACGGATTCGGACTGCACCGATTGGAAGATTCTGTGTCTGCACCAGATTTCTTCTGTCAAAGATCGAGATCTGTAAGCTTCCGGCTCCGATATCAAGCAATGCATTATTCTTATGGGTTGCCACATCCACATCCATCCCGGTTGCCACAAATGCTTTATAATTCATAAAACGTTGTTCTGAATTACTGAGTATCTGCACATCAAAATCCGTACACATCTTAATTCTCTCAATGATCATAGAAGCATTCTCCGCTTCTCTGACCGCACTGGATGCATATGCCCTGTAATCAGATACATCATATTCCTTCATCTTTCTCCGGAATTTAATCAACGTGTCACACAGCTTATTCAAATTATTTTCTTCAATATATCCTTTATTATAAGTATCACTTCCAAGCTCAATGATCGTTTTTACGGTATCAAGCTCCCTGGCACCCTTTCTTGGTGTGATCTCGCAGATCTTCATTGATATCTCATTAGAACCTACATTGATCGCGGCAAATGTCTTTCCTGCCATACTTTCATACACCTCACTTCTTTTTTACACCCCTAATATGTACCGATCAGACGAAAATCCATCGCATCTTCACAGATTCCCTGTAATGCATGTCTTGTTCTTGAATCTAACAGACTGCCCTCCATTGTAACAAAAAAGGCATATTCCCATTTTCTACCGGTAAGCGGTCTCGATTCGATGCTTGTCATATTAATTCCGTTCAGATTTATATGGCTCAATATATTGTAAAGTGTACCACTTTCATCCGGTAAGGAAAAGCGGATACTTATATTTTCAGCCTTTTCCACAAAGATTTTCTGTTTTGACAGGATGATAAAACGTGTCGTATTGTTGTCATTGTTCACAATGTCTTTTGCAAGGATCTGAAGTCCATAAAGCTCTGCTGCAAGCTCGCTTGCAATCGCTGCCTGTGTCTTATCTCCTTCTTCAATGACCTTGACCGCCGCTACTGCCGTATTTGCAACACTGCACTGCTTCCACGGCTTCCGGCTCAGATAATTCGTGCACTGAAGCAAACCCTGTGTGTGTGAATATACGGTTTTGATCCGGGAAAGGTCACTGCCCGGCACACCCATTAATGCATGTGCTACATGAACCTCTTCTTCGCCGACGATGGTCACATCATTATTTCCCACCATGTCATAGATTCCATTTACAAATCCGGCTGAAGAATTCTCGATTGGAAGTACACCATAGTCTGCCTTGCCGTTCTTCACCATCTCGATCACATCTCCGAAATCCGGTACATTGATATTCTGGATCTTCTTTCCAAAGAACCTGAACATTGCCTGTTGGCTGTATGCTCCCGGAACCCCCTGATAACAGACAACAGTGTCCTTATCTACTTCTAATTTCTTCACACAGGTAAAATCCTTCATTCCATCACAAACAACCTGAGAGCTGTCATTCGTCAGCTTCTTATTCTCATCTGCCATACCCGCCAGGATCTTATCTCTTGTCTTTACAAGAGAAGCAATCTGTGCTTCTACTGTCCGTAAATCTTCCATATTATATTTATCCATTGTTTTATCTGCTCCAAATACAGGACATTCCGCCTGCAGTCTTTCTATAATATTAATATTGTCTTCAAAACTATGCCAATACGATCAAATGCACATGCTCATTTTCCCCGGTTTATTCTTCGTTCCGTTCCAGCTCGTCAAGAAGCTCCCGGATCGTCCTGCCATTGACCGGATGTCTCTTATAGCCTGCTATATTGGATAACGGCTCTAATACAAATTCCCGCTTGCACATCTCTATATGTGGGATATGGAGATTCTCCTCATCACAGACCAGATCATCATACAAAAGAATATCGATATCCAGTGTTCGTGGTCCCCAGTGGATAAGGCGTTCTCTTCCGGCGTCCTTCTCAATCGCATTGATCAGATGTAACAGTTCATCCGGTGAATGAAGTGTCTCCACCTCGATACAGCCATTTAAAAAATCATCCTGTTCCACGCCACCATATGGCTCTGTCTCGATGAAATCGGAAACCTTTGTCACCTTGGTATATTCATCTTTATTTAATTCATCAATCGCAAAATCGAGATAGGATTCCCGGTCGCCCATATTCGAACCAAGTCCCAGATAAGCAATGTGTCTCTTCCTTCGTATCTTTACTGACACTGTCTGAAGAGGCATCAATACCGGTGCCCATGGTTTCTCAACCTCTACTTCAACCTCTGACATCGTCGGATATGACAGAAGGATATTCGCCGCTACTTCCTCCGCAACTGCTTCGATCAGCTTATAAGTATGCTCTTTCATCGTCTTTTCAACCAAATTACAGATGGCTCCATAATCAATAGACAGCTTCAGATCATCCCGGATCCCTGCCGCCCTTGTCGATGTATACATATCAATATTAATTACAAATTTCTGTCCAAGCACATTTTCTTCTTTAAAAACTCCGTGATTGGCAAATATTTCCAGTCCTTTTATGCTGATTCTATCCATACGACACCTCCTGTCTGTTCTCCCTTTTACCAGATCAAACCTCATCTTTTTTATTTATGATTCAATGAAATTTTCTTCTGTTCATTGAATCATTAAGTACTGCTTCATTTTCTCTTATTGACTGTATTAACTATGCATGATCGCCCATGCCATCTGAAGTGCGCGCGCATTTCCTTTTACATTATGCACACGGAAGAACTGACAACCCTTCATAAGCCCCATGACCGATGTCGCGATCGTACCTTCTTCCCTCTCTGTAACAGGAAGATCGAGAGTCAGACCGATCATAGATTTTCTGGAAGTACCCAGCAGTATCGGAAAATCCCATTTGTGCAAAAGCTCCAGATGATTCATTAAAGCGAGATTCTGTTCTAAGTCCTTTGCAAATCCGATTCCCGGATCTACCATGATCTTCTCCTTCTTCACACCTGCATTAAGTGCCATCTGAACGGATTCGTCCAGATCTTTAACAACGTCGTTTAAATAATCGGTATAATCCATTACCCTTCTGTTATGCATCAGACAACATGCCACATCATGTGCAGCAACGATATCTGCCATCCTTCCATCCCATTTGAAGCCCCAGATATCATTGATCAGATCTGCACCTGCCCGGATTCCGGCTTCCGCCACGCCAGCCTTATAGGTATCCAGTGAAATTACGGTATCAAATCGTTCCCTGATTGCCTCGATCACAGGAACAACACGACCAATCTCCTCCTCATCTGAAATTAATGTATAACCGGGTCTGGTCGATTCTCCGCCTACATCTATAATATCTGCACCATCATTTATCATCTGCTCTGTAGCATACAATGCATCATCGAACTTGTTATGTGTTCCTCCATCGGAAAATGAATCCGGTGTCACATTCAAGATTCCCATTACATACGGTTTTTCATTCAGTTTAAATTCTTTGTTCCCTATAATCATCAGTAAACCACTCCTTTGTTCTTTTCGTCTTCCTTCCAGTAACACTCGTTATAGACCTCACAGTCAAAACAGCATCTGGAAAGCTTGTCTGCCCTGTATATTACATAGGAAAGCCCCTCTGCTTCCTTCCCTGTCGTATTATGTTTGCTGATTGCTTCTAAGATCAGCTCTGTTTCCTTACCGGAAAATCCGGTTGCCAGCAAAATACTCCGGCTGTTACGAACACTTGCCAGATGATGTTCTTCGCTGGTCTGATAGCTGACCGCCCGTCCGATATCATGTAATAATGCTGCCGCATAGATAAGCTCCGGTTCCAATCCTAACTTCTCCTCCAGATTCATCAGCATTCCGATCCTTGCTACATCCAGGCAATGATCGATCCCATGACAGCAGAATCTTCGTTCTTTCTCGGATGTTCGGATCTGCTCCATCCAGTCTTTATATTCTTCATTTGCTAATATTGCGTTGACTCTGTCCATCGTCATTTCTTCTCTGTAGTCCTCTCCTGGTTTATCGTACTACTTTATCCGCGGTATCAGCGGTCCTATAAAAGATAATGAACCAAATACCACGATCACCGGCTCCGTCAATTCTTGTGCCAATGTTTCCGCCTGTCTTTGCGCAGCAAACACATCCTCTGCCGTATCCACCGGCTTTCCGTATGAACGATAGCAGTCTGCCAGAATCTCCTTATCAAGCGCCCGTGGATTATCCGGCGTTACCGTTATGATAAAGCTTGCAAACGGTGCCATGATATCCACCATTTTCTCATACTCTTTATCTGCAAGAACACCACAGATATAGATCAACGGCCGCCCTGTAAAATATGCCCGGATATTCTCTCTGAGGCTTCTCCATCCGCCTTCATTATGCGCTCCATCGATATAAGTCAAAGGCACATCCTTAATCTTCTGGAATCTGCCCTCCCACACCGTCTCTTTTAATCCGTTCTTTGTATTCACATTTTTTAAATCATACTGTTTTTTTAAACAATTACAGACCTCAATTGCGGTTATACTGTTATAGATCTGATAGATTCCGGGAATCCCCAGCTCATACTCCTGTCCTTTATAACAAAACCTGCTTCCATGCAGATTTTCTGCTATGACCTGCAGTTGGTCGGTATCTGCCATGATCGGTTCTATCTGCATTTTATCACATTTTTTTAGCCATATCTGTCTCATCTCATCCTGCATCGGATATGCCACACACGGAACCTGTTCCCGAAGGATCCCCATCTTCTGTTCCAGAATCTCCTGCAATGTATCACCAAGAAACTGCATATGATCTCTGCTGATGCTTGCAAGCACGGTACAAAGCGGCTGTTTCACCACATTTGTCGCATCGTTCTTTCCTCCCATTCCGGTTTCCAGTAACACGATATCGACCTTTTTCTGCACAAAATACAGAAATGCTACCGCAGTCTCAAGCTCAAATGCGGTCGGGATCGGAAGCCCGGCTTCCTCCATATCCTCGCAAACCGGGATCACGGTCTCCATGATCCGTGCAAATTCCGATTCTTTCATATAATGTCCATTTATCTGAAATCGTTCCAGATATGTAAAGATCGTTGGGGATATATAGCGTCCGACAACATACCCTGCATCCTCCAGAATATGCCCGACAAATGCGAATATAGAACCTTTTCCGTTTGTTCCGGCTATATGAACGACAGGAACCCGATCCTGTGGATTCCCCAGTCTTAAAAGTAGTTCTTTCACTGTCTCCGTTCCGTAGATACTGCCTCTTTTTCCCGTTTCTTTCATATATAGATATGCTTCTTCGTATGTCATTCTTTAGCCTCTTTACTTGATTATGTATAGATAAAATATAATGAACTATTTCTAATGTGTTCTATGTTGGATATGCGGTGTATCATCATCAATCGGAAGGATCTCATATCCATGTTCCTCTAATTGTTCAATCAGTGACGGCAGAGATTCCACTGTTTCATGACAGCAATCCAGATCATGCATCAATATGATCGTGTCATCATAATTTAATGCATCCTTCAATATATTCTTTACAAGCTGATCCGGTGTCTGTCCGGCCATCACCGCATCATTATTCAATGCATTCCAGTCAAAATACGTCAATCCTGCCGAGTCCAGATAGTCGATCAGGTCATTCACCGGTACCTGCGTAACACGGTTTGAACTTCCACCCGGGAACCTGTAATACCGGCAATCCACTCCTGTAACATCATACAATAATTTTCTTAATTCCTCAACATCATTCACGAAATTGTCATAGCTTGCATAAATCGTACTATATTCATGGGAATATGAATGGATCGCCAGTGTATGCCCTTCCTCCACAATCCGTTTGTACATGGGATAGTATCGTTCATTTCTTCCTATTACAAAGAACGTAGCTTTAACATTATGCTCTTTTAAAATATCAAGGATCTCTCCGGTCTGATCGGATGGACCGTCGTCAAAGGTCAGATATGCCCGTTTTCGTGTCACTGTTTTTGATGACATGGCAGCCACGCTGTCTGAATCTGGAAATTTATCTTTCTGATCGATAATGAATTTTCCTGTAAACAATAAAAATACGATCAGTGCAGCAACCAGAATTATATTTTGCCAATAAGCTGCAAAAAATCGGTCACACTCTTTTAACGCTTCGTTGTCATTTATGTGGGATAAAACTGTTTTTATTTTTTTCCTCATTTTTATAAGATTTTCCGTTTTTTATACATCTATACTCCTGATCTGATATTTTTATTCGAATAAAAAACAGGAAATGTCAGATACTATTTTTATCAAATGGAAAAGGAGAATAAAAAAATGAAAAAATCATTTCTTTTATGTGCATGTCTGGTTGTCATGGCATTTACCCTGACCGCATGCGGCGAGAAAAATAACCCTGAAACAACCGGTACAACAACCGGGAGCAGTACAGAGGACAGCAGTTCCACAGAAAACGGGAATAATTCAAACGGTACAGGTTCTGTAGGTAAGGATCTCGGTAACATGATCGACGATGCCGGAGATGTTGTAGATGATGCAGCAAAGGATGTATCCGATGCTCTGACCGGAAACTATGATACTTATGACCATGCTTATAAGTATTTTATGGATCAGATTCCCGGCGACTCCAAGAACTATGAAGTTCGCAATAACGACAAGGATCTTACTGATTATAACTCCGGCAGCATGGGGTACCACTTTGAGCTTCATGACACCAGAAAATCTGACAACTCTAAGGTTGGTGACTTCTATGTAGATTCTACCTCCGGCAAGGTCTACAAGGCAGCCTCCGGCTCTGGCGTGTCCGAATTTGACTTCTCGACCTTGAAGTAGAGCCCTTTTTGTAAAAAGGACGATAACCATATTCAGACAAACAGAACTGGTCGATGGTTATACTATTATGTAGCAAGCCTATCCGAATGTCGGTCCTTGATGAGCTGTATAAACAGCGAATCTAGTACCGCTACATGAGGATAGAGTGCAAACGTCTTGCGTAATAATAGGTATAACCATCGACCAGTTCGTCCGTTTTAAGATTTATCGTCCTCTTTTTTGACAATCTCATGGGTGATGGGATTTACGACTACGCCCATCTCCTCTGCCATTTTGAGGTAGACATCCATCTCATGGTCTTTTCTCTGCTGTTCGCGTTTGCGGATAGCTTTTGACCGGATGATCTCCACGATACCGAACACGATCATACAGCATCCAAAAAAGATCATCACTGGACTTAAGGTTCCTACACAGCCTTTTACCAGACAGATTGTTCCGATCCCGATCATGACGATTCCCATTACCAGATTAAACATTTAACTTTCCTTTCCTGTATAAAATGCATCTTTTCCTGCTTTTTCCATCATTTTGTCATACTGATCGTACATTCTCTGCACGCTGTTTTCGAGTAAATAATAATGCCGGATATATGGAATCAGTAAGACAAACAGTGCTGCCGCTAACAGTAAGATCTGTATTTTTTCCGTCACCACAAAGGTCACACAGCAGCCTACCGTAAGGATCGCAAATAAGATTGTTACAAGAAGATGGATCAGACGCTCATGCATGAAAAATTCAATCTGCACCAGATGTCTCCGCATCTCCTCATCAAAATCAACATCATCCCTTGCAAGCAGCTTATCTACATATGCCAGATATTCTTTGATTCGTTTTGCCATATTCGATCACCTAACCCATGTTTGCCTTATTCAGGAAATGATTCCATCCGGCAATTACCTTATCATAATAAAAGCTTACTATATAAGAATCTTCGTCAACATCAACGATCATCTGATAACACTTCTTATCTGCTTCCGGCTTACCACCATAGAAGATATAGTTCTCTTTGAACTTTCCAAATATCTTTTCATACTCATCTTCCGCAAGTTTCTGATCCGGAACTTCTTCTACCAGATTATCATTTGCATCATAATACTTATGACCTTCCAACAATACCGCTTCAATGACCGGATTCTTAAACCGTATCTCCATCTGATCGGCATATTTGTCTGTATAGTATTCGTTCTGAGAATTGTTATCCTTTACAACTGCACCTTCTACATAGAGTTCCAGCCATCTTGCCCGAAGCCCTTTAAGGGAAGCTTCTGCATCTCCGACACTCCCTGCCGCGTTGTCTGCTTTCACTTTTTCAACACTCTCTGCTGCTTCGCCATCTGTTTCCACTTCTCCGACTCCGACAAGCTTCATTTCTTTGATCTGTGCATCCCGTAACTGAATGGTTTCTATCTCATTTGTACTCTTAAATTTCATATTTTATACACCGTCCTGAACAATTTTAACTGCCTATAACTATAAACTGTTTTTCATAGCTTGTAAATGGAATTTAAGACAGAAAAATAAGAGGAACCCGTCTTACAGGCTCCTCCTGTTTGTCTAATTCAGCGCATCATAGCCGCTTTCCTTCGTACGAATCTTCATGGCAGTGCGGATCTCATAACTGAAGATCTTGCCGTCTCCGACTTCTCCGGTGTATGCTGCCTTCTGGATTGCATCGATCGTCTTCTTCTCCCATTCTTCCGAAGAAACTACGATCTCAAATTTGATCTTCGGCTGCATAACGACATCAACCTCTGTACCACGTACCAGCTTCTTATATCCTCGCTGTGCACCGCATCCCATTACCTGAGATACTGTAATACCATTTACATCAATCGCATTCAGTGCTTCTTTTACATCTTCAAATACTTCTTCTCGCACGATTGCTTCTATCTTGATCATCATATTCTCATACTCCTTTCCGCAACTTCTATGAATCCAATCCGTTAAATGTCGGATATGCACTTTCTCCCTGTTCTGCAAGATCCAGACCGATCTTTTCTTCCTTATCTGATACACGAAGCGGCGTGATCAGTCTTACAAGTCCAAGACAGATAAACGTTCCGACCGCTGCAACTGCTATCGTCACAACGATACCGATCAACTGTGCAACAAAGAGGTGATAGTCTCCGAAGAACAGTCCATCCCATCTGGCAACGCTGTTGATCGAACTCTTACCAAATAATCCGGTCGCGATGCCACCCCAGACACCACCGATACCATGACATCCAAAAGCATCGAGTGCATCATCTATTTTCAATTTCTTCTTCAATAAAGTAATCATACCACAACAGATCGGACTTACAAGTGCACCGATGATAAATGCAGACCAGATTGGAACAAAGCCTGCTCCCGGTGTGATCGCAACCAGCCCGACAACAAGACCGGTCGAAGCACCAACCAAGGTTGGCTTTCCATCTTTTATCACATCGATCAGCATCCATGACATCATGGCACTCGCACTTGCGATCGCTGAGGTTAAAAATGCATGAGCTGCAAGGCCATTTGCTCCGAGGGCACTTCCTGCATTGAAGCCGAACCATCCGAACCAGAGGATAAATGCGCCAAGAGCAACGAATGGAATGTTATGAACACGATAAGCAGTATTCTCATAACCTTTTCGTCTGCCAAGGATAATCGCAAATATCAATGCACTTACACCGGAGCTGATATGTACGACATTTCCGCCTGCAAAATCGACGGAACCGATCTCTGCAAGGAAACCGCCCTGTCCCCATACCATGTGTGCCATAGGATAGTAAACCAGAATCGACCAGAACATGATAAAGAAGAATAAAGCCTTAAACTTTACACGTCCGACTAATGATCCTGTGATCAGTGCCGGCGTAATCATTGCAAACATCATCTGGAATGCAATATATACAAAATGCGGAATATTGTCTGCATACGGTCCGGCCTCATTCATGGATATGCCATTTAACGCAAACCATCTGAGATCACCAATGATTCCTCCGTGATTTCCCCCAAAGGAAAGGGAGTAACCAAATAATATCCACATTACAACCGAAAGTCCCATAATAAAAGTACATGCCATCATCGTATTAACGACATTTTTCCTTCGCACCATTCCACCATAAAAGAAAGCAAGTCCCGGTGTCATAAAAAATACCAATGCTGTACAGATCAGCATAAAACCAGTATCACCAGTATTCATAACTATTTCCTCCATTTTTTTCTGAAATTCTTTTTGAAATCTCCGGCAGGTGCGCATCCCCCGACAGGTTTCGCTTCACTTTTTTACAAAATTCCATGGTACTTTTTTTGTAAAACAGAAAAGACGCCAATCGAACGTATCTCGTTCAACTGACGTCTTTGTCTGAAGACATACTAGCAGACCTGATTTATTTTTTCAAGTATTTTTTACAAATTCTTTACCATTCTTTAGCCAGGACATAATTTTACCTGTTTATCTAAAGCAGATCGTATTTGTTTGACTTTTTTCTCATATTACGCTATGATTTTTTAGTTATGTATTCTATTACGAAATTTAACGATTTTGTCCATGTTATGCATACGCAATAAAAAATTGGAGGATATTTAAATGTTTATGACAACTAACTTTTTCATCATGCTTGCAATCGTTGTCTACCTGGCGATCATGCTCGTGATCGGCTTTGTTTACAGCAAGCGTAACAACAGTACAGAAGATTTCTATCTTGGCGGCCGTAAGATGGGACCTCTCGTAACAGCCATGAGTGCTGAAGCAAGTGATATGTCAAGCTGGCTCCTGATGGGACTTCCGGGCGTTGCATATCTGTCCGGTATCTGCGATGCCGCATGGACTGCCATCGGTCTTGCCGTTGGTACATGGTTGAACTGGTTCTTCGTGTCCAGAAAACTCAGACGTTATTCAAATAATATCGGCGCGATCACTGTGCCTGATTTCTTTGCAAAACGATTCCATGATAAGAATAATGTTATCACAGCACTTTCCGCTCTTGTTATCATTATCTTCTTCATCCCTTACACAGCATCCGGTTTTGCTGCCTGTGGTAAGCTGTTCAACAGCTTATTCGGTATCAATTATCAGGTTGCCATGATGTTGTCCGCCCTGTTGATTGTTGGTTACACAATCACCGGTGGGTTCAATGCCGTATGTGTTACAGACCTTGTTCAGAGTATCGTTATGACCGGTGCACTTGCAATCGTTCTAATCTATGGAATCTCAAGAGCAGGTGGTTGGACAGCCGTTATGGACAATGCAGCCGCCCTTCCGGGTTATCTGTCTCTGACATCTACCTTTGATGTTGCCTCCGGTTCTGAAGTCAAATATAACTTTTTGACAATTTTCTCAACCGCAGCATGGGGACTCGGTTACTTTGGTATGCCTCATATCCTTGTCCGTTTCATGGCAATCGAGGATGAGAAAAAACTGGTACTTTCCCGCCGTATTGCCTCTGTATGGGTCGTGATCGCTATGACCGCAGGTGTTCTGATCGGTATTGTCGGTCTTGGTATGACCAAAGCAGGCGCACTTGAAACTCTGACCGGTTCAAACAGTGAAACTATTATCGTTCGTATCGCAGGTATCATCAGCCAGCATAATGCATTAACTGCTCTTATCGCAGGTATCATCCTTGCCGGTATCCTTGCCGCTACGATGTCTACCGCAGACAGTCAGATGCTTGCTGCTGCATCCGGTGTTTCACAGAATATAGTACATGATTTCTTAAAGATCAAGATTTCCGAGAAGACAAATCTTCTGATCGCACGTTTAACAATCGTTGGTATTGCGATCGTAAGTATCTTCCTTGCAAGAAATCCTGACTCCAGTGTATTCAAGATCGTTTCCTTCGCATGGGCAGGCTTCGGCGGTGCATTTGGTGCTGTTGTGCTTTGTTCTTTATTCTGGAAACGTTGTAATCTTGCAGGTGCGATCGCCGGTATCATATCCGGTGGTGCTACTGTATTTATCTGGAAGTATCTGATTCGTCCACTTGGAGGAATTCTTGATATCTACGAACTGCTTCCTGCATTTATCGTATCCCTGATCTTCATCATTGTGGTCAGCCTGCTTACAAAAGCTCCTGATGAAGAAATCGTCCGGGAGTTTGAAGCAGCCGGCAAGAAGGCGTAGGAATCCCTACGAAAAAGGAAACCGATATACATATTATTACGCAAGTCGTTTGCACTCTATTTCAACGCAACGGTGCTAAGTTTCTCGCCTATAAGGCGACTCACTAAGTACCGGCGTTGAAAAAGGCTTGCTTTATAATAGTATATCGGTTTCCTTTTTCTTATGTATATTTTGAAATAACTTACATTTCCAAAATTACGGCTCTGTTATAGGTTCACTATTATGAAGCAAGCCTGCCCGAATGTCGGTACTTAGTGAACTGCTGTAAGCAGTGAGCTTAGAACCGCTACATGAGGGTAGAGCGAGAGCGTCTTGCGCAATAATATGTGAACTATAACAGAGCCGTAATTGGATAAAAAATAAAGTTGATTTTATCTGCTTTTGTTATATAATCAGTGAGAAATAACTATTTTCGACAGGATGATTTTTATATGGCTGATTATATTACAACTTATACCGGAGATCATTTTGATCCAACTCTGCCGGAGGCAGAACATCTTCATATCGAGGACATCGCACACGCATTATCACTAATTTGTCGTGGAAACGGTCATGTAAAGACCTTCTTTTCCGTTGGCAGTCATTGTATCAACTGTGCAAAGGAAGCGGCTGCCCGTGGGTATTCCGACCGACTGGTACTTGCCTGTCTGCTTCACGATGCAAGTGAAGCCTACCTGTCAGATGTTCCAAGACCTTTTAAGAAGCATCTTCCTGCATATAAAGATCTGGAACAGAATCTGTTAAATGTGATCTATACAAAATATCTGGGTTCTCCTCTGACAGAGGAAGAAGAACGCAGGATCAAATGCATCGACGACGACATGCTCTATTTCGATCTTCTCACATTGTTAAATGAGCCATCGGACAGACCGGAGCCTGAGCTTCACATCAACCTTTCTTATGAGGTTCGCTCGTTTGAGGATGTCGAACAGGAATATCTGCATTTGTTTCATATGCTGTATAAATAGTATTTATTTTTCCTCTTTCGGCAAAATGATATTTAAAAGAATAGCTACCATTGCTGCTGGTACAATTCCCGATCCACCAAATACCAACTGTACCACCTCCGGTGTATGTACCAGAATTCCGGGATTAGCTCCCATTCCATATCCAACGCCCAGTGCTACTGATACAATGGAAAGATTTCTGGCATTCAACGGATTCTTCGTGATCAACTGAATACCACTGATTACAATCGAGGAAAACATCATGACTGCTGCGCCACCAAGTACAGACTGTGGCATGATTGATACCAACGCTGCAAGCTTTGGACATAAGCCGCAAAGGACAAGGAAAATGGCTCCGGTTGCAAGAGCGAACCGGTTTACAACCTTTGTCATGGCTACCAATCCAACGTTCTGACTGAATGATGTATTTGGCAGGACACCAAATATCGCTGCAAATGAAGAACCCAGTCCGTCACACATAACACCGCCTGCAAGTTCTTTATCTGTTGCTTCTCTGTCCAATCCGCCTTCCATAACACCTGAAATATCTCCAACCGTCTCAACTGCAGTTACAATGAACATAATAAGAACCGGAAGAATCGCACGCAGATCAAAAACAGGTTTTACAGGCAAAAGCTTCGGAACCGCAAACCAGGAGGCTTCCGCAACTTTATCCCAGTTCAACACCCATGCCTTTGTATATTCTACACCATCTGCCGTCACTCCGGTTTTCGGCAAAACAAAGCCCATGATCATTGCTGCAATGTATCCGAAAATAATGCCAAATAAAATAGATGAAGAACTCAAAAAGCCTTTTGTCGCATGTTTGAAAAACAAGATCGCAATAAGTACAAACAACGCAAGTAACAGATTCTCAATGGAGCCAAAATCTTCTGCTTTATTTCCTCCACCAAAAGAATTGATACCTACCGAAATCAGGCTTAATCCAATCGACATTACCACGGTACCGGTTACAACCGATGGAAAGAACTTACGAAGGGGCTTTAAGAAAAAGCCAAGCACTGTTTCAAAAAGGCCACCTATAATAGATGCTCCCATGATCGCACCATATGCCAGTATACCACCACCCATGGTTGCTGCTACACTGTTAAAGACACCTATAAATCCGGAAGATGTTCCCATTATGATCGGTACCCGGCCTCCTACCGGACCAATTCCGAACAACTGTACCAATGTCACAATTCCTGCGATCAGCATCGCATTCTGAAGCAAAGAAAGCTGTAGATCTGCGAACTCACCGCCTGCCAGGCCACATGCTCCTGTGATGATCAGAAGTGGGGTCAGGTTTCCTACAAACATTGCCAAAACATGCTGTAATCCTAACGGAATCGCCTGCGAAAGCGGCATCTTTCCATCCATCTGAAATGCTGTCTCAGACAGCTTAAATATTTTTTTCATTTGTGAATTCTCCTCATCTTTATTCTTTTTCATCCAACATAGACATCAGTATCTTTTCCGGAGTGATCGGAAGTTCTCTGTGCCATACGCCTGTTGCACGATAGATTGCATGTGCAATTGCAGGTGCAGGTGTATTGATCACTATCTCTCCTATAGACTTGGCTCCAAATGGGCCTGTCGGTTCATAACTGTGTTCAAATTCTACCTGAAGATGTCCCATATCAAGGCGGGTTGGAATCTTATACTGCATGAAACTGGATTCAATCGGACATCCTCTTTCATTGTAGGTGACATTCTCAAACAGTGTATGCCCGATTCCCTGTACGATGCCGCCTTCTGCCTGAATACGTGCCAATGCCGGGTTGATAGGAATTCCACAATCAACAACAGCTACATAATCCAGAATTTTTACCTCTCCTGTATATCGATCTAACTCAATCTCAACCATGCCGACCATATAAGGCGGAGGCGATACAGGTGAAGAATGGGAAACCGTTGCTACTGCTGCGATATCATTTGCAATCTGGTCTTTTACACTAATCTCGGCAAGTGACACACTTTGATCTGTATTGACCCGACATGCCCTTCCATTTTCAAAGATCATTTCCTCCGGACTGCAGGAAAGCATACCGGCTGCTATCGCACAAAGCTTTTTTTTCAGTTTCTCACAGGCAAGTTCTACGGCCTTACCCGTAACATATGTTGTAGATGATGCATACGAACCGGAATCATATGGTGATGCATCTGTATCTGCCCCAAATACAGCTACATCATCCACGGAACAATCCATACATTCTGCCACCATCTGAGCCAGGATCGTGTCACACCCGGTTCCCATATCTGCCGCACCAATGATCAGATTAAATGTTCCGTCATCGGCCAGCTTTACCGTTGCCGATCCGACATCCAGATTGGAGATACAGGAGCCTTGCATCGCCATAGCTACTCCGGCTGTTCTTACCTTCCCATCTCCTATCTCACGAACAGGATATTTCTCGTCCCAATGAAATAATTCTTTGCATTTTGCCATACATTTATCAAGTGCGCAGGCATTTGCTGTCTCTCCATAATATGCCGGCATCTTCATTCCTTCACGGATCATGTTGTTTTCACGGATTACAGTCGGATCCATTCCAAGTCTTTCTGCAAGTTCATTTACAGCACTTTCCAGTGCAAATATACCCTGTGTCGCACCATATCCCCGGTAAGCACCGGCTGCCATCGTATTGGTATATACTACATCATAATTAAACCGATATGCTTCAAGTCCACCTGTATAAAGGGGAATTGATTTATGTCCGCTCAGACCAACTGTTGTAGGTCCGTGTTCTCCATATGCTCCTGTATTTGAAAGTGTATACAGATCCAGTCCTCGGATATGTCCGTCCCGGTCTGCTCCCAGGCGTACACGGACTTCCATCTCATGCCGCGGAGAACCGGCAATCTGACTCTCTTCTCTTGTAAATATAAGTTTGGCGGGTTGTCCGGTCTTCAGTGTGACAAACGCCGGATATACTTCACTGACTGCTGTCTGTTTTGCTCCAAAACCCCCACCGATTCTTGGTTTCTCAACACGTATCCTGCTCTTTGGAATGCCCAGTGCTCTGGAAAGGATACGACGCACATGAAATACAATCTGTGTAGACGAGATCACATGAAGCCTTCCATATCGGTCAAAACAGGTATATGTGCGGAAGGTTTCCATCATTGCCTGGTTAAACGCCCGCATATGATATGTGTGTTCGAACACCTCATCACAATCCGCTATTACGGCATCCACATCACCATCTCCGTTTTTTTCACTTGCAACCAGATTCCGTCCGGGATCTCCTCCAACTTCCATAGGTGGAAACCAGTCCTCCTCCGGGTGTACAAGGACAGCACTATCCTTTGCCTGATGAAAATCAAGGACCGGTTCGAGGATATCATATTTCACTTTTATCAGCTTCATTGCTTTTAAAGCAGCTTTCTCATCCGTAGCCGCAATAATAGCAACAACATCCCCTACAAAACGTACATGCCGGTCTATGATCAGCCGATCATAGGGAGATGGTTCCGGATATGTCTGTCCTGCAATCGCAAACCTCTGCTTTGGAACATCCTTCCATGTATAAACATCTACAACTCCCGGAACTTTTTTCGCTATTGCTACGTTGATATCTTCTACAATAGCATTGGCATATGGGCTTCTTAAAAGTTTTACCGTCAAAGCATCTGATGATGTAATATCATCAACATAAACCGGTTTTCCCAAAAGGAGCTGCATTGCATCTTTTTTACGAACCGAATAATTGACTGACTTATACTTCTTTTCTTCCATGAATGCCCTCCTCTGATCTCTTATGTTCCAGATAATTTCGAATTCCCCGCAACTGGCCTTCATATCCGGAACATCTGCAAAGATTTCCTGCCAGATAAGCACGGATCTCATCATCTGTAGGATCCGGATTTTCTCGCAATAATGCAATCGTGTTCATGACAAATCCGGGATTGCAAAATCCGCACTGATCAGCTCCCTGATCTGCAATAAAACCGACAAATTCAGAAGCTTCCTCCTGAAGTCCCTCTAATGTCTGTACCTCATGACCAGCTGCTCTTGCTGCCAGCACTGAGCAGGAAAGCACAGGAATGCCGTCCAAAAAGACTGTACACAATCCGCAATTTGCAGTTTCACAGCCTCGCTTTACACTGTAGCATCCATGCTTTCTCAGAAAATCGATCAGAAGCAGATCCGGTTCAATAGAATCCACCAGTTTTTTTCCATTTACAATTACTGTTATCTCCATTTCTGCTCCTCTCTCAATTTATTTAATAATCTCTGACTTAATATACGAATCAGTCTGGAACGATACTTTGCTCCAGCTCGATGATTACTTCCTGTCGGAATATGTTTCTCTGCCCACATAGCAAAGTCCTCTATAGAGTCTTCTGTCAGTTTCTCTGACAAAAGTCCTTCTTCATCCAGAAGAAGCATCGCTCGTCCCGGTCTTGCTCCCACTGATAAACGATATTCCCCGCCTACAACAGAAGCCGCACATGCGATCACCGGAAAATCAGTACTTTGATTTCTTACAGATGCATAAGAGAAGCACCCAGACGTTTTCTTTATGACAAAACGAACCAGAACATCCTGATCCGGTTTCTGCCCCACAAATTCTCTAAGTGGTATTCTCCCACCCTGATATAATTCCACATATGTATCCATGGCAAGAAATGCCGTCAGCACATCAGAGAAACCAAAACGTCCCCAGATACTTCCACCTATCGTTGCCAAGTTACGAAACTGTACACCGACAATATCTTTTACAGCGTCTCTGACAGAATTTTGTGTATAATTATTTAAGCCTCTATGCAATTCAAGCTGTCGTAGAGATACCATCGAACCGATAATGATCTCATTCTCCGTCTCCTCGATCTGATCCAGTTTCAGATCACATAGATCAATTGCTGTCAATATCGTCCGGTTCTGCATCTTTGTCCATAACATTCCACCGATTATACAGCTACCTTTTTTTTGATTTAACTGATAAGCCTCTTCCAGACTTTTAACACGTATATAATTCTGAATTGTTACCATAAAAAGCTCCTTTAAATGTTGCCTTAGCCGCACTATATCAAAATATATTATAGTAAAAATACTTGTTTTTGAAAAGATGCTTTGCTACAATACCGTTGTATTATTCAAAATATAACGAAAAGGAGTTATTATGAAAAACACACTAAAAAAATACTTATCCTTATTATTAATCTGTTCCCTGCTTTTATCTCTGGTAGGCTGTAATACTTCATCAAAGCCTGCAGACACGGGGACAACCGCTTCATCAGAAGCAACCTCAGAATTATCATCAGAAGCTGCTTCAGATGATGTGTCTACAGAAGCTGCCGAAAAAGAAACCTCTTATCCGGTCACAGTTACGGATCAGGCAGACCGCACCGTTACCATTGAAAAAGAGCCAGCTAAGATTGTAAGCGGATATTACATTCCTTCCAGTCTTCTGATTGCACTTGGATTATCGGACAAGGTGGTAGGCATTGAGGCAAAGGCAGACAAAAGACCAATCTACAAACTGGCTGCTCCGGAGCTTCTGGAACTTCCAAATGTCGGAACAGCAAAGGAATTCGATCTGGAAACCTGTGCTTCTCTTTCACCGGATCTTGTGATTTTACCGTTAAAGCTAAAAGATGCCGCAAAGAGTCTGACAGAGCTTGGTATTCCTGTGTTACTGGTAAATCCAGAAAGTCCGGATCAGTTATCCGATATGATCAGTCTTATTGCCACAGCTACAAATACCCAGGATAAAGCAGACCAACTGCTTGACTTCATTAATCAGGAAAAAGAAATGCTTACTACTTCTCTTGCAACCGCAGACGACACTCCGAATATTTACCTTGCAGGTAATTCTTCTCTCCTGTCAACTGCCGGTCCAGCTATGTACCAATCAGGTATTATCGAACTTGCAGGCGGTAAAAATGTAGCATCTGATATCTCTGATACCTATTGGGCCGAGATTAGCTATGAACAGCTTCTCTCCTGGGATCCTGATTATATTATCCTTGCTTCCGATGCAGAATATACAGTAGACGATGTATTAAGCGATCCGAACCTGAAAGACTGCACAGCAGTAAAAAATAACCACATTTATGCCATTCCGGGAGATATCGAAGCACTGGACAGTCCTGTACCTGCTAGTATCCTGGCTTCCATCTGGCTTGCCGGAATCCTGCATCCTGATCAGGTTTCAACTGATACTTATACGAAAGAGATGAATTCTTTCTATGAAACATTCTATGGAATCAAAAAATAAAGCAAATTTATATCTTATTGCCGGAAGCGTAGGTCTGATTCTTCTGACAGCAGCTTCCCTGTTTATCGGAAAATACAGGATCACCCTGACCGGTCTGATAGCCGGAGATTCCATGCAATGGCGAGTATTTCTTACGCTCCGCGCCAGCCGCGCTGTTATCGGTGCTATCGGAGGATTTGTCCTTGGCATGGCAGGTTTTGTCTATCAGACCGTTTTTCGGAATCCTCTGGCCTCCCCTGATATCATTGGCGTATCTTCGGGAGCCAGTGCCGGTGCAGCATTTGGAATTCTGTTCTTATCCGGTTCTATGGCGATCACAGTCTCTGCTTTTGCAGGGGCTGTTTGTTCTGTTATCCTTGCACTGGTATTATCTTCCTTAACCGCAGGCCGGAATGGTCACAGCATTGTACTTGCCGGAATCGCTGTTCACAGTCTCGCACAGACGGCGCTGGTTTGTCTGAAATTAATCGCAGATCCGGAAAAACAACTGGCATCAATTGAATATTGGATCATGGGAAGCCTAAATGGAATCAGCATCTACTCCATAAAAGGAAATATTATCCTATGTCTTTTCTGTTCAGTCATTCTATTCTTATTATATCGACAGATCATACTTCTCTCTTTAGATGATAATGAGGGAAAAATGCTCGGTGTAAATGTACAGCAGATTCGTCTGATTGTTTTGTTGATTGCGACACTGGCTGTTTCCGGTGTGATCAGTATGACCGGACTGATCAGCTTCGTATCTCTTCTGGCACCACACGGAGCACGTTTATTACTAAAAAACAACCGACTATCCACTATGCTGCTAAGCGGACTGATCGGTGGATGTCTGCTAACCATGGGAGATATATTCGCTCGTAGTATAGCATCCACAGAACTGCCTGTAAGTATCTTTACAAGTCTTTTAGGAGTCCCATTCTTAATCTATCTATGTATAAGGAGAAGTGATCGGATATGAAATTACTAACTGTAAACAATCTGTCTGCCGGATATAATGGAACAAACATTATCAGAAATATCAGTTTTTCCGTCGACTCCGGTCAGATTATTGGTATACTGGGGGCAAACGGTTGCGGAAAAACCACCTTGATCAAGTCCCTGGCAAATCTGCTTCCCCATACGGGGAACTGTCAGCTTGATACAATTACCGTAGAATCAGTTTCCCCAAAGGAACTGGCAAGGCTTTGTGGATATATACCACAAAATAACAGTATCTCTTTAGATCTCACGCTTTTTGATGTAGTTATGATGGGGTTCAACCCTGAACTGAAACTGTTGCAGACTCCAACCCGGCAAATGAAAGAAACAGCTATACAGGCACTTATCGATGTTGGTCTTGGCAACCGGATGTATGATAATTTTCAAAGTCTGAGTGCCGGTCAGAAACAATTATGTATATTAGCACGTACATTTGCAGGCAAACGAAAACTTCTTCTTTTGGATGAACCGGAAAGTGCCTTAGATTTTCGGCTACGTTATCAGGCAATGGAGCTTTTACAGGATTATATCCAACAAAATCATGCTTCTGCCCTGATCACACTACATGATTCAGCTCTGGCGCTAAATTATTGTGATTCACTTCTGATCCTGTCAGACGGCAGATTGATCGGTACGATCATTCCATCCGAAACATCAATTTCCGATATGGAACAGCTTCTTTCCAAAATATATGGTACAATCAGTCTGTCAAAGCTTAACGATCGTCTTGGAAATAGCAGGCTTGTTATGATGAAGGAGGCTGAAACATCTTGAAAGCAATAACAAAAATTTATTTTGTAAATGATAATAACGAAAAATTTTTTGGAGCCGGACCATGCCAACTGCTTCATATGATCGAAGAAACCGGCTCTCTCCGTTCTGCATCAATCTCTATGGGACTTGCCTATACAAAGGCACTCCGTATGATCAATAAGGCAGAAAAAGAACTGGGATTTTCTCTGACAAAACGTAGCACCGGCGGCAGATCCGGTGGTGGAAGTACTCTGACTCCAGAGGGAAAGGAATGGCTGAAAAAATATGAAACCTACCGGAATGCCTGTAACGAGGCCAACAGCAAACTCTATATGGAGATCTTTTCAGACTAGTGGAAAAAAACATCTGGTTCTGACAGGAGCATCCGGAAGTGGAAAAACAACACTTCTGGCATCTCTCTTTTCCTCTCCGATGCCCGGTGTTACCTCCTGGGTAGTACCGGAAAAAGGAGTCTACCTGAAAAACAACTGTTCAAAAGAAATAATCCAGATTGGACGTTATCATTCGGATCCAACCCATAAGAGAAATCAGATGCTTGCTATTCCCGAATGCTTTGATGAAAAAGGAACCGCATTCTTACATTCCTGTCTGCATACAACTTCCGAATGGATCACGATTGATGAAATCGGTTTTCTGGAAAGTAATTCCTGCAAATACCGGCAAGCTATACGAACCTTAATGAAGCACAAACAGCTTCTCATGGTCGTGCGAAAACAAAAGCTTCCGTTCCTGGAGGAACTGCGTAACCATAAGGATGTTTTCCTTGTGGATCTCGATCAACCATATGGAAATGCAGGCTGTATCATCATGGCATCCGGTCAGGGTACCCGCTTTGGTGGAAATAAGCTGCTTGCTGATTTCAATGGACAACCATTGATCGATTTCTCTCTTAACATTATTAAGAATCTGTTTACAACATCTGTCGTGGTAACCATTCACAAGGAAATTCAGAGCCTATGTATAAAACAAAATATTCCGGTACTGCTTCATACCTTTCCGCATCGAAACGACATGATTCGCCTCGGTCTGGAAACCATTGGTGATCATATCGATCGCTGCGTCTTTCTCCCCGCCGACCAGCCTTTGCTTCAAAAAGAATCCATGATCTCGCTGCTTCTTTGTGCGGAAAATGACAGAAACTCAATCTGGCGAACCTGTTATGGAGATATAGTCGGTTCTCCTGTTATCTTCCCGTCTGAATTTTTTGAGGAACTTCAGAATCTTCCTTTAAGAAAAGGCGGCAGTCTGGTAATAAATAATCATCCTGATCGTATCCGTACCTTTTCTGTTTCAGATATAAACGAACTAAGGGATATTGATACACCTGATGATTTATCCCAATTACTCCACGGGAACCTTTAATCATTCTTGACATTTTATTTTATCGTTCTATAATTCATCATGTCATAAAAAAAGAAATGAGGACGAATAAAAATGAACAAGGATCTGACCGTAGGAAAACCGGAATCTGTGCTGTGGCGTTTCTGTCTGCCACTCTTTGGAAGTGTGATCTTCCAGCAGCTCTATAACATTGCCGACAGTCTGGTTGCCGGAAAATTTATCAATGAAAGTGCTCTTGCCGCTGTTGGCAACAGTTACGAGATCACATTGATCTTTATCGCATTTGCATTTGGATGCAATATGGGATGCTCGGTTATCGTATCCAGATTATTTGGAGCAAAAGAATATCGGAATATGAAGGCGGCTGTATCGACCACCTTTATCTTTACGGCTGTTTTACTGGCTGTTATGGTGATCGCCGGTCTGCTCACCAGCCAGGAACTGCTTGCTCTGATCCACACTCCGGACGATATCATGGATGCTTCCCTGCTGTATCTGAACATCTATATCTATGGTCTTCCATTTATGTTCTTTTACAACATTGCAACCGGAATTTTCTCCGCTCTCGGTGATTCCAGAACTCCATTCATCTTCCTTGCAATATCATCCGTTTCCAATATATTTATCGATATCTTATTTGTAAAATCCTTTCAGATGGGAATCGCAGGTGTTGCCTGGGCGACCTTCCTCTGTCAGGGTGTCAGTGCTATTCTGGCTGTCGCTGTTGTGATACGCCGTCTTACCGGTATCAAGACAGACGGCCGTTTCCGGTTCTTTGATGGCAGCATCTTAAAACAAATCTTGGTCGTTGCTATCCCAAGCACCCTGCAGCAGAGTTTTATATCCATCGGAAATATTATCATCCAGAGCGTTATCAACGACTTCGGGACCAGCGTTATCGCCGGATATTCTGCGGCTGTCAAGCTGAACAATCTGGTCATCACCTCCCTTACCACACTAGGAAATGGTATCTCAAACTATACCGCCCAGAATATCGGTGCAGGCAAGATCGACCGTATCCGTTCCGGCTTCAAGGCTTCCTTAAAGCTGGTCTGGCTGTTATGTATTCCATTTGCATTGTTGTATTTCACCTGCGGAAGATGGCTGTTGCTGCTCTTTCTTGATAACCCGACTGCAACTGCGATCAAGACAGGTATCGTTTTCCTGTGTATCCTTGCACCATTTTATTTCATCGTTTCCATCAAATTAATGGCAGATGGAATTCTGCGTGGAGCGGGTATCATGAACAAATTCATGATCTCCACCTTTACCGATCTGATCCTTCGAGTAGTCTTATCCATCATCTTTGCAAAGATGTTCGGTTCTGTCGGTATCTGGTGCTCCTGGCCGGTCGGCTGGTGCTGCGGAACTGCAGTCTCCGTCCTCTTTTACCGCGGTGAACAGAAACGGGATTTTAAAAATGCATTTGAAGCATAATAATGTTATGACTTCTTCCAAGGGCTTCAATCCGGTCAAGGTCAGCCCTTCTTCGACTGATATCGGCAAACCAGTTTCCACCATAAACATACAAAGCAAAAATCTCCTTCTGCAGGAAATAAATGCCATAAACAGCACATCCATTTCTAACATAAGGAGATTGAAGCTACATCGAGATCCAGCCAAGTGCATTTGCAACCGAGCTTGCAAGAATGATCAGGGCGAAGACCGGACATATGTATTTGATCATCACAACAAAGATCTTCTTTCTACGGAATGCACCCTCGCCATGACGAATCTCTTCTTCTATCTTATCGATTCCCACAACTCTTGAAACCAGTAAGCAGGTCATAAGTGCTGCGATCGGCATCATAACCGAATTCGTCAAAAAATCAAACAGATCTAAGAACTGCATACCGATGATCTTTACACAGGCGAGCGGTCCATATCCAAGTGATGACAGACTTCCAAGAATCAGCATGATCACACCTACAAAAACAGTTGCTTTCTTTCTGCTCCAACCGATCTCATCCTCAAATGTGGATACTGCACTCTCGGTCAGTGCGATTGAGCTGGTTACTGCTGCAAATAAAACCAACAGGAAGAACAGAATACCGACTATTGTTCCAAGTCCCATATTCTGAAATACCTTAGGGATCGTTATAAACATCAATGAAGGACCTGCCTGTAAGGTGTCAGGATTACCGCCTGAAAATGCGAATACCGCAGGAATGATCATAAGTCCTGCCATGATTGCAATCGCCGTATCAAACACCTCAACATTCCTTGTAGCATCCTCGATCGCCGTATCCTTTTTCATATAAGAACCAAATGTGATCAGAATACCCATTGCGATCGACAGGGAATAAAACATCTGCCCCATCGCCGCTACCACAGTCATCCATGAGAAATTATCAAAATTCGGAACAAGAAAATACCTCACGCCCTTTAATGCCCCCGGTCTTGTCACTGAATATACAGCAATAAGGATCGATAACACGATCAGTACCGGCATCATGATCTTTGATACACGCTCAATACCATTCTGAACACCTGCAAAGATGATCCCCAGCGTAAACAGACAAAATACGATGAAACAAAGCTCTGTCGAAACGCCATTCGAGATAAAGTCTGTAAAATATCCATCCTTTGCCAGATTCTTTCCATTTCCTTTGACATATTCCACCAGATATTTGATAACCCAGCCACCAATCACCGAATAATACGGTACGATCAGCACCGGTATGATCGCATTGATCCAGCCGCCAAAGGACAACCATTTCTTCTTACCAAATGACCGAAACGCTCCGACCGGACTCTTTCTTGTCATACGACCGATCGCAGACTCAGCAACAATCATCGTATATCCAAATGTGAGTGCCAGCAGAATATAGATCAGAAGAAAGATTCCTCCTCCGTACTTTGCTGCCAGATACGGAAACCGCCATATATTTCCAAGACCGACCGACGCTCCTGCCGCCGACAGCACATATCCTATCTTCCCCGAAAATGAACTTCTGTTGTTATTGTTTTGTATATCCATCGTACTCTAACTTCTGCTCCATGTACCCTGAAGCAAAATATCCCTTCTCTTTTTTCTTTTAACAGTGTACAGCTTCGATTCTAACATGATTAATCAATTAAGTCACTACTTTATCATATTTTCAATAAATACAGCATACCCTTCCGTAGGATCATCCACAAGCACATGTGTAACCGCACCGATCAGCTTGCCATTCTGTACGATCGGGCTTCCACTCATACCCTGACAGACACCGCCGGTAAGTGCGATCAGATCCTCGTCCTCTACCTTAAATTCCATATTTTTATTGGCAGTATCGGTATGAACCGCCAGAATGTTAATCTTGTATTTTTTCAGATTCCCATCCAATCTGGAATAAATATATGCCGCTCCGGTCTGAACTTCATCAGGATCTGCGATATACATGGCTTCTGCAGCTTTGTAATGCTTCGCCACATATTCTTCATCGAGATATCCGCCGATTCCGTTATCATAATTACCTTCTACAATTCCGATCAGATCCTTCTTGTAAAGGATCGTTCCCTGAAGCTGCCCCGGCATCGACACAAAGGATCGGTTGATCTTCGTTATATGTGTAGTATAGATACCCCCACCGGTGCTGCTGATCTTAAGCCCGGTATCATTATCCGATACGCTGTGTCCAAGTGCCATAAACTGATTGCCACATAGGAAGGTCACTGTTCCGATACCCGATATGTCATCCTTCACCCACAGTCCTAACATATAAGCATTCTTATTTGTTTTCACAGGTGTAACCTCTGCTACCTGTGACTTTCCGTCCCGCAGAAATGTAAGTCTCATAGTTCCGGTATTATTCCCGGATAAAGCCTGCATCAGTTCCTTTTTTGTTGATATGGCTGTTTCATTCACAGCTGTGATGTAATCTCCTGTCTGAAGCAGGCCGTTACAGGGAGAGCAAATCTCTCCCTGTGCAGTTTCCACCTCGTCACAATCTACGACCATAACGCCATCTGTTTTCAGATAGATCCCGACCGGTTCGCCGGACGGTATCACTTTCTGTCCGGACAGATCATCGAATACAAGCTCCGCATCTTCATACTTGATCTCCTGATCTCCGATATCTCCGTTCCAGAAATAAGCGACTGCCAGCAGTGTAAATGCGATCAGATCCAAGATCAAAAATCCGATCAGCAGCGAACGGTAACGGTTCGACGTCTTTGTTCCTTCTTCCATCCCAATACTCCTTTCTGTAAATGCTGCATAGACCATAAGAAAAAAGAGCAGCAATTGTTTTATTGCTACTCTTAGTATTGGTTTTTTTGTTCTGTTTTTAATTAGTGTATTTTTGCTTTGTCTGCCAGTTCTTTCATATCCCTGGCATTTTCAACCGCGGCATTTGTGATCTCTGCACCGCCAAGCAGTCTGGCAATCTCAAGCACAGATTCTTCCCGTTCTAACTTGGAGATCTGCGTGATCGTCTTGCCATCCTTTACCACTTTTTCAATTCTGTAATGGCTGTCCGCCATTGCTGCAATCTGTGGCAGATGCGTAATACTGATCACCTGATGCGCTTTTGATATAACCGCAAGCTTTGCTGCCACACTTGATGCTGCTCTGCCGCTGATACCAACATCAATCTCATCAAATATCAGAGTATCAATGTTATCTTCCGATGCCATGCAGGATTTGATCGCAAGCATGATCCTCGAAAGCTCACCGCCGGATGCAACCTCATAAAGCGGACGTTCCTTTTCTCCGACATTTGTCGATACAACAAAATAACAGTCGTCGATACCGGAAGTTCCCGGATGTGTCAGACGATCAAAATGCATATCGAACCGGATCTGATTAAAACTCAGATCCTCCAGTGCCTCTGATACCCGCTTACATAATTCTTTTGCCTGAATCTTTCGTTCTGCACTTAAAGCTTCCGCTGCCTGATCCAGTTCTTTTTTTGCTGTTTTCACTTTCTGTTGCAATTCTTCCGCATATTCCTCATACTGCACAAGCTTTGCTTCATCCTGCTTCAGCTGCTCCAGATAAGCAAGTACATCATCTAGGGTTCTTCCATATTTCCCTTTTAAATTATTAATGGTATTCAGCCGGTCTTCAACCTCATGGAATTCAGACTCATCGAATTCCATACTCTGCATATAATCACTGACCGATACATTAAAATCATTTAACAGCGAATCAATATTTGTAAGCTCACTGAAGATGCTCTCTATCTCCTCATCCAGACCTTTTATCGCTTTTAAGCTTGCAAGCGCACGCCCGATCTCATTTCCGGCAGATGCGTTCCGGTTATACCCTGTGATCGAATAAACCTCAGAAACTGCTTCTACAATATCCTTGGCATTCACCATCTTACGGTACTGCTTCTCCAGTTCTTCATCTTCACCCGGAACCAGCCTGGCACCTTCGATCTCTCCTGCTTCAAACCGGATATATTCCAGTTTCCGTTTCCGCTCGCCTTCATCCATCTGTCCTTCTTCCAGTTCTTTTCGAAGATCTTCAAATGTTTTATAGCAGTCTTCATATTTCTGTTTTAATGAAGCAAGCGGTCTTTTTGCAAATTTATCCATAATATTCAAATGCTCTGCCTTCTTCAACAGGATCTGCTGCTCATGCTGTGCATGCATATCCACAAGAAGTGCCGAAACATCTTTTAACTTTGCTGCTGTTACTGTCTGGTCATTAATAGTATTCATGGTTCTGCCATTTACTATTCGTCTGGTTATGATGATCTCTCCATCCTCTGACGGTGTAACCCCAAGCTCCTGCAGCTGCTTCACCAGTGATTCATCATCAATAAAAAATAATAACTGACAGAAGCCTTCTTTTTCCGGATCTCTCAGCATATCTTTTGGAAGCTTGCCTCCCATACCAATCTTTAAAGCTCCCATAATAATAGACTTACCTGCACCGGTCTCACCGGTTAAAATATTCAGTCCATCTGTAAAATTGATATTTGCATCTTCAATCAATGCAATATTTTTTATGTGTACATTTAAAAGCATATGTCCTCCTGTGTATTCCATGCACAAAATAACAGAATTTACATCTTTTCAATCTGCGCCTTGATCGACATCGTCAGGTTCTTATCCTTCACAGCAAGGAAGATCGTATCATCTCCTGCGATACAGCCCATCAGCCCATCAATAGCCATATGATCCAGTGCAGCCGCTACAGCCATGGCAACACCGGAGATTGTCTTGATCACGATCAGGTTCTCTGCTGCATCTACAGAAATAATTCCTGTGCTCAGAACCTTCTTATAGGAATCCAGCGTCTCATAACGATTGTTCTTCTCAACGGCGTACCTCTGTCTGGCTCCCGGTACGGATACCTTGGTCAGATTCATTTCCCGAATATCTCTGGAAACAGTTGCCTGTGTTGCCTGAAATCCCTCTTCCTTCAGTTTCTCCAGAAGATCATCCTGTGTTTCAATATCATATTTTTCAACAAGCTCCAGTATCTTTGCCTGTCTTTGATATTTCATCTCAGTTTCCTCCTAATTTATTTCTAAGTATCTCATAAAAATTTACATTACTTGCTTTGATCAGTCTGGTTATCTTCTCCGCCTTGCGGATATCTACCCGGTCACCAACAGATAATTCCACATCATTACCACCATCAAAAGAACAGATTGCCTCTGTATCCTGTGTCTTACGCTTCTTGGTGATCTCTATCGTAATCTCCTCTTTACCGGATAATACGATACTCTTTGCAGTCAATGAATGTGGTGATACCGGCGTGATCACTAATAACTCTGCATCCGGGCTGACGATTGGCCCTCCCGCTGACAGATTATAGCCGGTTGAGCCTGTCGGTGTCGATATCACAACACCATCTGCCTCATATGTATCAAGCACCTGTCCATCAACAGACACATTAAGTCCGATCAGTCTGGAAAATCCTGCACGACTGATCACGATATCATTTAAAGCACTCTTGCGATACGTTGTGCCATCCGCTTTCGTAACCGTACCTGTGACCATCATTCGTTCTTCGATCGTAAAATCATCCGTCAGCAGCCGATCCAGTATCTCTTCGATATTTGCAACTTCCCCTTCTGTCAGAAAGCCTACCGTACCCAGATTAATGCCAAATAACGGTATATCAATATCTTCCGTCTCACCTGCCATGCGCAAAAGCGTTCCATCACCACCAAGAACCAGTACACAGCCAAACTGCTCTTTCTTTAAAGCTTCCCAGTCCGAAAACTCCAGATGGAATACATCCCGCACCATGCAGGTTGCTCCATGCGCTTCCAGATAACTCTGTATTCTGTTTGTAACTGTCGAATCGGTGTCCTTATCGGGATTCACCACGATCATAAAACGATTCATCGGATCTTTACTCCTCTTACAGGCATCTGTGTGATTCTTCCACCATAGCCTTTATATCAAATTCTTTATTTTCCTTCGTCTGATCCTTTGTTATGTACAAAAGATACTCGATATTTCCTTCCGGTCCCTTGATCGGTGAATAGCTTAAGTCAAGTGTTTTAAATCCGATCTGTCTTGCGAAGTCAACGATCATCTCAACCACTTCTACATGCACCTTCTGATCTCTGACAACGCCCTTCTTACCGACCTTTTCTCTGCCGGCTTCAAACTGCGGCTTGATCAGACACACGATCTCTCCGTCGTCTGTCAGAAGCTCTTTTACCGGAGGAAGCACCTTTGTCAAAGAGATAAAGGATACATCAATCGATGCAAATGCAATCCTGTCTTCGATATCATCCGGTGTCACATAACGGATATTTGTTTTCTCCATACAGACAACCCGCTCATCGTTTCGAAGCTTCCATGCAAGCTGTCCATGTCCGACATCCACCGAATACACCTTGACTGCACCATTTTGCAGCATACAGTCCGTAAATCCACCGGTTGAAGATCCAACATCCATTGCCACTTTTCCTGCAAGACTTACTCCGAAGCAATCCATTGCCTTTTCAAGCTTTAAACCACCGCGACTCACATATTTTAGTGTGTTGCCTCTTACTTCTATCTGTGCTTTCTCATCAAATGTCGATCCTGCCTTGTCTTCCTTTATGTTATCTACATAGACAATGCCCGACATGATGACCGCCTTTGCTTTTTCTCTGGACTCTGCAAGTCCACGATTTACCATCATTACATCCAGTCGTTCTTTCATCTCTACTCCATTATGTCCCGAATCCGTCTGTATATGGATTCAGCATCTATCTTCAACATCTTTCTCAGTTCTTCTACACTTCCATGACGGACAAAGGTATCTTCGATTGCGATCGGAAGTACCTTCACATCACTTGCCTTTGATTCCAGATATTCCTCAACCAGAGCACCATAACCGCCATGCAGAATACCCTCCTCGATCGTTACGATCAGCTTATGTGTCTCTGCCAGATGGTCGATCATCTCTTTATCTAATGGCTTGATAAATCTTGCATTGACAAAGGTCACCTGTCTGCCTTCCTGTAGGAACCGGTTATATAATTTCTCGGTTTCTTCCACCATATTTCCAACCGCTACTAATGCGATCTCACTTCCCTCACGAAGGATCTCGCTCTTTCCGTATTCGACCGGCTCATTATAATCTTTCAAACCGTAATATGCCTGTCCTCTGGCGTATTTGATCGCAATCGGTCCGTCATAGGCTACTGCCCATTCCATCGCTCTGGTCAGCTCATAGCGGTTCTTCGGAGCCATAATGACCAGATTCGGAATATGCGATAAAAATGCTGTATCAAAGATTCCCTGATGTGTCTCACCGTCTGCCCCGACCAGCCCTGACCGGTCGATTGCAAATATAACATGCAGATTCTGCATACAGACATCATGCAGGATCTGATCGTAAGCTCGCTGTAAGAAGGAAGAATATACCGCTACCACAGGGATCATGCCCTCCGCAGCAAGTCCTGCCGCAAATGTTACCGCATGTTCTTCTGCAATTCCCACATCAAAGGTTCGATCCGGGAATTCCTCTGCAAATTTATTGACTCCGGTTCCCTTGCTCATTGCTGCCGTGATCGCAACGATTCGATTATTTTCTGTTCCAAGTTCTACCAGTTTTCTCGCAAATACAGCAGTATAAGATAAACCTTTTTCTACATTTTTCACTTTTCCGGTTGCAACATCAAAAGAACTGATCCCATGGAAATAGCATGGATGCTTCTCCGCATATTTATACCCTTTTCCTTTGATCGTTTTCACATGAACCAGAATCGGTTTATTTAACTTAAATGCACGCCGGAAGGTTTCTTCCATCATGCGTATATTATGACCATCGATCGGTCCGATATAAGTAACACCCATTTCTTCAAAGAACATTCCGGGAACGAATATCTGCTTTAAAGAGTCCTTTGACCGCTTCAATCCTTTCGCAAGCTTCTCACCTGCTACCGGTATATGCATCAGTGCTTTCTCGATTCCGTTTTTCAGATCATTATATGGCTGACCGACACGAAGCTTACTCAGGTAGCTTGACATTCCACCTACATTGTGGTCGATCGACATCTCATTGTCATTCAGCACGACCAGACATCCGGTCTTGACCTCTGCCATGTTATTTAGCGCTTCATAAACCATACCACCGGTGAAAGAACCGTCACCAACAACGGCTGCGATCTTCTCCTGTGTTCCTTTGATTTCTCTTGCGCATGCCATACCAAGTGCTGCTGACATCGCAGTCGAACTGTGTCCTGTATTAAAAGCATCACAATCACTCTCACTGGTCTTGGGAAATCCGCTTAAACCGCCAAACTTCCGTAACGTTGTCATCTGATCTTTTCGTCCGGTCAGGATCTTATGCACATAGGACTGATGTCCTACATCCCATACCAGCTTATCAGCCGGGAAATCCATCGCACGGTGAAGTGCGATCGTAAGTTCCACGCACCCAAGGTTTGACGCCAGATGCCCACCCGTCTCGCTGACATTTGCAATCAGAAACTCTCGGATATCCTGTGCCAGCTCCGGCAGATCTTTCTCATCTATTTTCTTTATGTCATTTGGTTCTTGTATTCGATCCAGTATACTCATATCTTTCATCTCTGTTATTTCTTTCTGTTGACCAGTTCCAGAATCAATTCATCCAGAAATTCATTCTTATACGGAAGCTGATCCAGTCTTGTAACCGCACGCCTGGATATCTCCGCGACATCCTTCTTGGACTCCTCAAGTCCGTGGACCGTGACATAAGTTACTTTACCATTTTCTTCATCTGAGCAGACAGGTTTTCCAAGCACTGCGCTGTCACCCAGAATATCCAGAAGATCATCCTGGATCTGGAATGCCAGTCCGATATCCGATGCGATCATCTCAACCTGCTTCAATTCGTCTTCCGTTGCTCCGGCAAGAACTGCACCGATCATCATGGATGCTTCGATCAACGCACCGGTCTTATTCTCATACACAAAATGAAGCTGATCACCACTCATCTGTTTCCCTGTCATCTCTACATCTACAACCTGGCCACCGATCATTCCGTTTACACCTGCTTTTTTTGCAAGGATCGTGAATGCTCTGGCAACAGTCTGATTCCCCGGTTCCAGCTCAAATGCCTTACAGGCTGTCTCAAATGCATAATTTAAAAGCGCATCACCAGCAAGGATCGCCATTGCCTCACCAAATACCACATGCGAAGTCTTTCTTCCTCTGCGGTATTCATCATTATCCAATGCCGGCAGATCATCATGGATCAGGGAATAGGTATGTATCATCTCGATTGCTGCCATAAACGGCTCTACAACTTTTCCTGTTCCGCCAAATAAACGGTAGGTTTCCTGCATTAATAACGGACGTAGTCTCTTTCCTCCTGCCTGAAAGGAATAGTTCATTGCCGTAAAGATAGTTTTCTGAAACCCTTCTTCTGCCGGTGCATATGTGTATATAATATTCTGTACTTCTTTTGTATGAAGTTCTAATTTATTCTTTTCCACTGTTCTCTCCACTTAATACGATCATTTCTTTTTCAACATCACACAGATCATCCTTACATGCCTGAACAAGCTGTACGCCCTCTGCGTAGGCTGCCAGACTATCCTTTAACGATGTCGCAGAATTCTCTAAGACAGCCGTGATTGCTTCTATTTTCTTCAGGGATTCCTCGATCGAGAAATCCTTCTTTTCCATCTTCTCTGCCATTTCTAATCTTCCTCTTTCACATCCGTTACGCTTGTCTCGATCAGACCATCATGAACACGGATGGTAATGTGGTCATCTTTTTCTATCTCTTTTATCGTCGTTACCGGCGTTCCGGTCTTTTCGATATATCCAAATCCATTTATAAGCTTCGCCGATGGTGACAGACCATGCAGACGTTCTGCAAGAAGCATCACCCGATGTTCGTATCTGTCGTATTTGTTCTTCATAGCACGGTTTAAACGATCTGACAGATCATCCAGATAAATCTGCTGCTGTGCAAGCCTCTGCTTCGGATTCAGGATACGAAGATGCCTTTCTGCAGTCTGCAGCTTCTCCTGATATGCTGCAAGTCTCCGTTTCATCAGATAATCCATCTGTCTGCCCTGATTTATGACCTGATGGACTGTAGACATCACATCCGGGATTGCCTGCTCACAGGCGGCTGATGGTGTCGGTGCTCGAAGATCTGCCGCATAATCTGCGATCGTATTATCAATCTCATGACCTGTACCGGAAATGATCGGCGTCGTTGCATGATAGATTGCCCATGCAACGACCTCCTCATTAAACGCCCAGAGGTCTTCGATCGAGCCGCCGCCACGACCGATAATGATCGTATCTACGCCCATGTTATCCAACACTTCGATTCCATGCGCAATATCTTCTGCTGCCCCATCTCCCTGTACCTTTGCCGGATACAGGATAAGCTGGACATATGGATTTCTTCTCTTTGCGATGTTTCTGATATCCTGGATTGCCGCACCTGTCTGTGCTGTCACGATGCCTACCCGCTTCGGATATGCCGGTATCGGCTTCTTGATATCGAATTCAAACAGTCCCTGTTCATACAGCTTCTGTTTCAACTGTTCATACCGCTCATAGAGATTTCCAATCCCATCCAGCTTGATCTCTTTTACATATAACTGATATCTGCCATCCCGTTCGTAGATATTCACACTTCCGTGGCAGACTACCTGCTGCCCGTTTTCCAGTTTGAAATCAAGACCGGAATATGCATAACTTTTAAACATAACAGCCATGATCGAACCGGTCTCATCCTTCAATGAAAAATAGATATGTCCGGAACTGTGATATTTGCAGTTAGAGACTTCTCCCTTCACATAAATATCACCAAGCAGATAATCACTGCTGATCAGATTCTTGATATATCCATTTACCTGTCCGACGGTATAGCTTTTCTTTGCCATATTCTCACCTAATCTGCAAGCTTTGCAAGAAGTGCATTAATGAAGCTCTTTGCTTCTACATCGCAGTATGTCTTTGCAAGCTCTACTGCTTCATTGATCGCTACCTTTACAGGAATATCTTCATCAAATTTGATCTCGTATACAGCCAGTCTGAGAATCGCAAGCTCCGCTTTTCCGATTCTGCCAAGCTTCCATCCCTGTGAAATACCACTGATCGTTTCATCGATCTCTGTAATATGGGCTACGACTGCCTCTACTCGATCTATAACATAGGCTTTTTCTTCCTCTGTCATGGCTACTGCATCCATCTTGTTATCGTCTTCATCATAAAGGCTGGCATGCTCCAGTTCGAGTTCTGCTTCTTCTCTGATCTCTGAAATGTCATTGAATTCCAGACTGAATAAAATTTTAAATACGGTTTCTCTTATCTCTCGTCTTGTCATATGTTCCTCTCTAGTTTGCGTCTGCCATGCGAACGCCGGCTACACGTATATTTACCTTGGTTACATTAAGACCTGTCATAGTCTCGATTGCCTGCTTTACTTTATCCTGAACCTGTGTTGTCACAGTTGGAATGCTGTACTCATATAATACGTCAATTGCCAGATCTACCTTTACTTCGCCCGGCAATAATTCTACTTTCACGCCCTTTGCCGGATTCTTCTTGCCAAGACGGCTTGCGAGTTCATTTGATAGCGAGCCTGCAAGTCTTGATACGCCGTCTACCTCGGTTGCTGCCAGACCTGCAATGATCGCGATTACCTCGCCTGCGATCTGTACATGACCGATGGAATTTTCTTCTTCTATATTTTCATACGTGCTTGTATTTTCTTCACTCATTCTGTATACCTCCAGACTTCCTGTATTTGTACATATTGATTCAATATTATACCGCAATTATAAAAAACATTCAACACCCGGAATTGGCGGGGAAAATTCAGAATTAGCCATTAGTTTTGTGAGGGATATGCAGGTATGTTGTGTCCGCTGGTGCTTGTATCATATAACAACGCGCTTCTCTTCCTATGAAGTGCACATGTCTTATCCGCACATACTCCTGTGCAAACTCGCCTGCGGCTCAGACATGCACCCGTATGTGCTGACAATGTGCACTTCATAACGGAAGCTTCGCTAATGTTGTTATATGATACAAGCACCAGCCAGACAGATCATACCTGCATATCCATTCACTTTGTACAATAGCTAATTCTGAATTTGTTCATATTCTTTGAATATCTTATGACTTTATACTAATTTATAGTTTCCAGCATAGTATTTGCATTGTTAATGTTGTTTATTTATATTTTTATATAATATAAATAAAATATATACACATTGCCATATTTACAGCTTTGACAAAAATACAATTTTTCACATAAAAAACGAATACCTACTATAATGTGATATGCGCATCAAATCATTATAACAGGTATCCGTCGCATAATTATAATCTTTTACGATTAGTATTCTTTTGTTTTATTTTGCCACTACATGGGCGGTTACCATTGCAGCCCGTGTAGTATTTGTAACTGATATTTTAAGAGTTGCCTGATAGGTTACCCCATTTTTCTCTGCAGTACTGGTCAGTGTATAATTACCAACCGCCAGATAGAGGTATCCGCCTTTTCCCTGTACAACTCCATTTTCATCCTTCCACTCTCCCATTTCGCTAAGATCTGCAAAATCCGTATTATCCGACACGATGGTCTGTTGATATACAGGAAGAGTTAACTTAACTTCATTCGTAGCTGCACTTACAAAATAATCACTTGCATAGGCTCCTGTTCCGCCTCTTTCATCCTCAATCGAGATATCATAGACTCCTTCCGGTACATAGCTGTATATTGCCATTCCATCGCTAATCTCCCCGACCTCTCGTGCATAGCTGATCTCACTGTATGAATTATCCTTCCACTGGGATTTAAGTCTGCACAAATAAGTATCTATACCGGTATATTTGATCTTATTTCCATCCAGATCGGTAGCTGTAACACTGAGCAGGACTCCCGGCTTTATAACAAAGGTTACTGTACAGTATGTGAAAACACTGGCATCCCTGCTGTCAGAGATCTTTATCTTCATGGTATATTCACCAGCCTGATCTGTATCAATCGAACAATACTGTACTCCGGTTGTTGACATCACCAAATCCAGACAATCTGCTTTTGACACAACTTCATATTTGTAACTGCCATTACCACCAATAGGACTTATCTGTGCTCCATACTTTACTGTATAAGTTCCATTTGGTTTGTTTGGAGCTGGAAAACTCAGGCATCCATATTTTGTAATATCCTGTGCTATGACTGCCCTTTCATCATATACTTTCCATACCTTGATATAATGAATCTTATTTCCAAATTCATCTACGACATCAACCTTTGTCTCCCAGATTCCTGTCTCTTTTAAGGTACCATAAAACTGCAGATAACCGGATTGGTCTGCGTCATCTACCACCTTATACGAAAGACCGGTTGGAAGATTGCTTACTGTATATACAGCATAGCCCTGTACATCCGGATCATAAACGCCTGAAGTATCTAAGGAACTGGTCCCTACCACTGTTCCTTTCTTACGTCGTACTTCCGATCTTATTGTTATCTCTGTCGGCTTTGTCCGATATGTCAGTTCTTTTGTACTGTTTAATGTCGGAACAGATACCTGAACAATATCTCCATTATAAAAAATATCCTGTTTGTCCAGATAAAGCTTATATGTAATGTTATTTGTTGTTTCCAGATGATCAATCACACACTTTCTTACAAAGTTCCCGTATCCATATACCTTACTGGATACTGCAAAATCCGATGTCTGTAATATTTTTGCCTTATTTAATGTCACCTGGATCACTGCTTTATTCACAATACTCACGTTCCGGATCACAACCGGTACTTCCGGAACAACCGGAGTCACCGCTGCTTTCTTTACAGTGATCTTACAGGCTGCTTTCTTACCGGAACCATCCTTTGCTGTCGCTGTGATCGTAACGGTTCCCGCTTTCTTTGCCTTTACGACACCTTTGCTGGTTACAGTTGCAACCTTGGTATTTGAACTTTTCCAAATGATTCCTTTATTGCTTGGTTTCTTCGGTGAAAGGGTTGTCTTTAAGGTCAGTGATTTACCGACATTTAAGTTTGCCTTTGTCTTATTTAACTTCACCTTGGTAACCGGGGTACCAACTGTCACCTTGATCTTACAGGTCTTTTTCTTATCTGCTTTGGAGTAAACGGTGATCGTAGCGGTTCCCTTCTTCTTTGCCGTGATCTTACCCTTTGCATTTACAGTTGCAACTTTCTTGTTACTCGATTTATATGCGACCTTTTTGGAAATCTTTCCTGTCGCTGTTACCTTTGTCTTTAAGGTAAAGGATTTTCCTTTTTTTAAGGTTAACTGCTTTGCCGGCAGATTCGTAACCGCTATGGTTTTGATCTTACCACCGGCTGCATAGCTCTCTGTCTGTGGGACAGTCAGAATGGATACTGCAACTGCGATCGCTATCACCCATGCCAGAAATCTTTTCACAGACAAATTATATCGTCTTTCTTTCATCTATACTCTCCTTCTGTAGATTCCCTAATCTATTCTCATACGAACCTTATTCTTTGACATATGCATATGCGGTCGTATTACTTCCGTTCACCGTCACATCCAGATAAAAATTATAAATTTCACCACTTATACTCTTTCGACAGGTTAAATGATGAGTTCCATTTTCCAGATAAACGGTTTTGGTCGATCCATAATAACTTCCATCCGAAACATCCTGCCAATTGCCAAAACCGGTTATATTTTTCACTGCATCTGGCACATCCGGGTCCAGCTCTATAGTAACCTTATATACCGGGAGTGTGACATCAAATGACCAGACCGGATGCACATCATCTGTTCCATATGCCGCTTTCTGAGTCTTCAGATTATAAACAGTAGTACCTACTGTTCCACTATAACTGGATACCGCAACATCATAAGTACCGGCTTCCAGATCATCCATTAAAATGACTCCATCCTTACTAACACCATTCCATCTGCCGCTTACCTCATCCGTATACTCGGCATATTCATTTTGGTTCTTCATAGTGAATTGAAAACTGGTCAGTGGATCGCCATTTGCATCTTTTACTTTACCCTGTAAATAACCGCCTTCTATAATTTTTAGTGTAAGAGTTCCTGTGCTTGTCATAGAAGTGTCTGTCTTATCTGTTGCACGGATACGAAGCTTGTAGGTTCCGGTTGACAGTTTTGGGGATGATACCTGTATCCCGGCTCCACCATTGATGAGTGAAGAAACTGCTAATGCAGCACTGTCACTTTCTTCTCGTAAAATCTCATATGTATAATCGCTCGTATCAGTACCGTTTCCGCCATATACCTTAAGCTGTGGAAGCGTAGTTCCCCATGCAGTTGTCAGAACCTTTTCCGCATCCTTTACAAGCAGTTCCGTTCCATCATAAACCAGCCAGATGATAGTCATACTGAATTTGTTACCAAGTTCATCTTCATAGACTAATTTACTTGTATATTTCCCTTGCTTTGTCACGTTACCGTTAAATTTAAGTGTACATGTGGCAGCAGCTGTCTTGATCTGATATTTAACCCCTGCCGGCAGTCCGCTAACAGAGCAATTGGAATAGCCCTTTCCAAGTGTCTGACTCTTATCAACAGAATCTCCAAGTTTGTATACATATGTTTCTGATTTTTCTATCGTATAAGTTTCATCCCGATAGATACATTCTCTTGACAGATTTAATTTTGGAACTACTACTTTTATATAGGAGTTTTTCTGTAACACCGAATCTCCTGTAAGCTTAATCTTATAAGTAAGCGAATCCGTTGTTGTTATCTGTCCGATCGTATACTGTTTCAGATAGTCTGCACTTTCATATTTCTTTGCCCATACCTGAAAGTCCGAAGCCGTGAGTGCTGCCTGCTTTGTTAATGTAATGGTTAACAGATCCGGCTGTGCTATATTCAGGCTCTTAACGATCAGTGGTTCTTCCGGTGTCGGGATTGGTATGATCGAAGCTGCTTTCTTCACTGTAATCTTACAGGTGGCTTTCTTACCGGATCCGTCCTTTGCTGTTGCCGTAATCGTGACGGTTCCTTCCTTCTTTGCCTTTACAACACCTTTGCTGGTTACAGTTGCAACCTTCTTATTGGATGACTTCCATACGACTGCCTTGCTGCTGGCTTTCTTCGGTGTAACCGTTGCCTTTAAGGTCTGCTTTTTTCCAATTGTCATCGTAGACTTGGTCTTGTTCAGCTTTACCTTGGTAACCGGCGTTCCGACTGTCACTGTGATCGTGCATTTTTTCTTCTTATCTGCCTTTGAGATCACATAGATCTTAGCGGTTCCTTTTTTCTTCGCTGTGATCTTACCTTTTGCATTTACCGTCGCAATCTTTTTATTGCTTGTCTTATATGTAACCTTCTTTGAAGCCTTTCCGGTTACTGTTACCTTTGATTTTAAGGCAAATGTCTTTCCTTTTTTTAGTGTCAGTTGTTTTGCCGGCAGGTTTGTGACTGCCACCGTTTTTACCTTGCCACCGGCTGCATACGTTTCCTGTACCGGCACCGTCAGGATCGAGACGGCTACCGCAAATGCCAGAACCACGGCAAAAATCCTTTTTATCATTGTTGTTCTTCCGTTTTCCATTCATACCTCCCTGTAAAAAAACTTGTTTTTCATGTTATTCTGCATCTTTTTCTGCTATATAGACATATAGTTTCATTATATCTGACGCCCAACATAAAAACAAGGTAACGCATTCTATTTATACAAAATATCCAGTTGTTTTTGTGCAGTTTTACACCAAACGAACGGCACTGCAACAAACACCGGAGCCACATTGTAAATGACCTGCTGTGCTTTCGATTCGAAGTAAATGCCCTATTTGTAAATACTCCTGTGCCAACTCGCCTCCGGCTCAAACAGGCACCCGTATTTACAGGCAATTTACTTCTCTTGTCGAAATGCTCGCGGATGTCATCTTACAATGTGGCTCCGGTGTTTGTTGTAGTGCCTGTTAATTTCTATATAAAATATATAAGCTCCAAATCTTTAAATTTAATCTCACTTATTTATTTTCCGTTGTGACATATCACAACTTGTAATTACATTACGAAGTCAATCATAATTACACCTGCTGGGCTTTATAACATAAAAATATGATGCCCTTTATAATATGACATTTGCGAGCATTTCGACTGAAAAAGCACATTGTCAGTAAATACGGGTGCCTGTTTGAGCCGAAGGCGAGTTGGCACAGGAGTATTTACGAATAAGACATGTGCTTTGATTCGAAAGCGCAGCAAGTCATTTATAGAGGGCATCATATTTATGTCATAATTCTAGCAGGTGTATTCCTACTTATCTTCGGCAACTGTTATTACAAGCTGGGATACATCGTAGCCGGTTTTTCTGGTTACGATGTCTTCCACCTGTGCCCGTTCGGTGTCGGACAGGTTTGCAACAGGAAGTGTAACATCAACGGTATCATCATTTACGGTTACGATGCAGTCGGTATAGCCTTTTGCTGTCAGGACGGTTTCCGCATCCGTCTCTTTTTCAATCATATCAGTAAGTTTAACGTAGCTGCTTACTGCTTCATCTTTTGCTGCGCTGTCCATGGTTTCATCATTGATGATCGCAAGCAATGCTTCTTTGCTTTTTGCCCGGTTCTGTTCCCGGTTCAGCTTTGCGGTTGCGAGATTCGTTCTCATTGCCTGTGCACTGGTAAGGACTGCTTCTCCTATGTCTTCTTCATCGCTGTTTAACTCCACATTTTCCTCTAAAGCCGCCTGTTCCAGATATGTAGGATCGATATTCTCCGATGCAGCTTCTCCGCCTGCTTCTGTATTATCCGCAGCTCCCATCGTTTCTTTATTTGCCTGATCTGTAAGCTCTTTTTCTGAAGTATCGGAAACGTCAGTTTTCTCACTATCATAGCTGATAACTTCAGCATCCGCATTTGTCTCCTTTGCCTTTTGCCGCAACAGGTCGTCTCTTTTTCCTGCATTGAAATTCAGATAGCCTGCAACTCCGATCATAACCGACAGGGCAAATATCACCAGACGGTTTTTCTTAAAGATCTTTTTCTTCATTCATATCCTCCATGCTTTATTCTTGTTCTAATACAACTATCTTATGCGCCGGGACATCAAATAATGCCTGCACGGCTTCGGTTATTTTTATCGCAATCGTCGGATCGGAAGCCCCCGTACAACTGACCAGAACTCCCTCAATCTCCGGCTCCAGTATTTTGCTCACATAGGGATATTCGCCGCTGTCTGCGTTTGTCATAACAGAAGCCTCACTTCTGTTTTTCTGGCTGCTGCCGTCGGATTCGCTTTCAGACTTCGTCACATCTTTTTCTATAATTTTTTCACCGCCATCTTTTAATGTGATCATGACACTTACCGTTCCGACACCCTTCACCTGAGACAATATCCCCCGCAGCTTCTCCTCCTGAAATACTATATAGTCTTCATAGCCGCTGTTCGCCGATAATATTTCTCCGGAAGTTTCCTGTCCATTGTCCGTAGCAGCCTCCCCGTTCTGTTGTTTTCCAGTCACTCCACCGGACGTTTTATCCTGCTTCGTTCCGGTTAAAGCATCAAGTCCGGAAAATCCGTTTTCCTTATCAGACGGCCAGAGAATGACCAGCAGACAAATACCTGCAAGCAAAATCCCCATGCACTTTCGAAGTGCCGCATTTTTGTCTTTTTTCAGTTCCTGCAGCTTTTGTTTGATGTTATTCCATATTCCTTCCATGCTCTCTCACTCCATTATATGTAACATGTCCGCTTTTAGTACATGTTATTTTGTCTGATATCCATTTACAAATATTTCTATCCTGTCCTCACTGATCTTATACTCTTTTGCGATCTCCTGACGGAGTTTTGCTACATCCACGGTTGTATCTGCTACACTGTCTGATGTTGTAGAGACAACATCAACCTCAACCGCTGTGATCGTATAGTTCTCATCAAAGGTAATCGTTACCTTATTGTCCAATTGAAATGTATCACGCAAATGATCTTCGATCATAGTCTCCATAACATCTGTATAATATGTAACATCGCCATTTCCCGGTGCGCCTGCAATAGATTCATAGTAATAATCAAAGCTTAGAATGTCGTTCAAGCCTCCCGCACTTAATACAGGTGTCAGGACAATGATCGCCAGTACAAAACCAACCGCCGTCTGCATATATTTTCTGTATTTCTCATCCGGAAGCAAGAAAAATACCAGCGAGGAAAACATTATAAAAAGCACGATATTTTTTATCCAAGCTAACAACATCCAGCACTCCTTTCCACCAATTTCTGAAAAACGGTTATGCATGTACCCGGATGGACAACCAGCTTTTCACCTCGCAAGCAACGTCATAAGCGTGAGGGAGATGATAAATAAAAAGGAAGCACACCAGATGCCACGCAGCATCAAACCGATGGTCTGTGCCATAATGTTAATGCCGTCGGAAAACCGTTTATCTCCCAAGGGCTGCACAAATGCGGATACGATACGGAGAGTCAGATAGATCACCGCGATCTTGGTAACCGGCAGAAGCACTGCCAGCAATACGACGACCGCGCCTGCAATTCCGATAGCATTTTTCAAAACCATACCCGAACCGAGCAGGATATCCGAGACGTTCTTAACCGTATTTCCCCCCGGCAGCATCCCGAACGCTTTTAAGACAGCATTTCGTTCCAACTTGTCCACAGATGGAACGATCACACCCTTTATCACATTCATTCCGGTTACAACTGCAAACATGGTTTTCAGGATCCATCCTGCAATATTCCTCAACAACGTAACTGTCCTTGAAAAATGATCCTCGGCATTTAACTTATTCACCAGTCCGACCACCCCACTGCATTTGGCAAGCGGAAATACGATCTGAATGATCACCTTCTCGCACAGAAAAATGATCAGCACCGTGATCTGATAGGTAAATTCTGCCGTGCCTGCACCATTTGTATAGGAGACAGCCAACGTATAAGCAGGTATAAAAGTGATCATCAGATCCGTAAGATCCGAGACTGCCGACACCGCTATATTGGAAACGATCGCAAACATTCCGAGCAGGATGGATGCCACCATCAGATAGGTGACAAAGAAGCCGTTTCCACCTACCATCTTTCCAAACTTTCCGGACAGATTCGTGAACACCGAACCCAGAATGACAACGGCAAGAAGCTGAAGGAGCAGGCGATTATTGCTTTTTATCTCTCCTGTAAGTGTCTGCTGTATGGTTTTCAGACTATAGTCAAGCAGTCCCTGAAGGTCTCCGTTTCGTATATAGGATACGACCTCCCGAAAAGAGAGTCCTGCCTGTTCTTCTGTCAGCATGTCCATCTCGTCAAAAGCATTTTCATCAAGTCCCAGATCCGTCTCATCGACATCTAAGGTAGCTGCCCTGCTGGTCTGCCCGCCAAAACACACCACAGATAATAGGATCGTGAACGCCATTACGCCTGCTATAATCATTTTCGCTTTTTGTCCTCTCATAGTTCTACCCCATCAGACGAACAACCATATCGATCACATGGAACAGGATTGGCAGACTCATCACCACCATTGTCACCCGTCCGGCAAGCTCAATATGCGAAGCGATCGCACCATAGCCTGCGTCCTTACAGATATTTGTCGCAAATTCACAGATATAGGAAATGCCAAGCATCTTAAGCAGGATCGATATATACTCCATATTGATATTGATGTATCCGGTGATGCGGTCGATGGAATCCAGTACATTTCCAAGTCTTCCTATGATAAAGCTGACAATAAATAAACACGCTCCAATACTTAAGAGCGTGCTGTATTCTGCATTCATTTTCTTTAGTTTTATCGCTACTAAAACGACCAGAACCGATGCCATACATACCGTAACAAGACTCATGCCTTTTCTCCCCTATCCACCGATATTTACAAGCTTCATAATGTCATTAAAGAATTCTACGATATATGGAATGATCCAAGAAAGTACAAGAATCAGTCCTGCCAGATTCAGCAGGAATGCCAGCTCGTCCTTCCCCGAATGCTTTAATATCTGATTCAACAGTGCTACAAGGATTCCTACCGCACCTATCTTCAATAATAACTGTATCGTCATAAGCTCCTGCCACCCTTACCCTATCAGTATTATCAAAAAGATCCCTCCGAGTAATCCAAGTGATCTGGATACTTTATTTATCCTGCGTGCCCTGTCCTTCTGTTCCTCATACTCTGCCTGCATGTTCTGTTCCCACAGCTTCAGATTCCTGATCTGCATATCGACATCCATATAACACAGCCATTTTCCAAGCTCTTTTACCGCACCGATCTGTGCGTCCGTCAGATAGCTGTGTTCCATCAGACTTCCGATACTGCCTGTCCAGATCTGCTCAAAAGAAGAAGCATATTCTTCCGTCCGGAACTGCAAAGCCAGCCCGGCAAGCCAGTCTCCGATCCTTCCCCCTGCTTTATCCGATCCTTCCCGAATGATCTCGGTGATCTCCGATGCACTGTATGCCAGATGCCCATTTGCCATCCGGACAAATATCAGAAGCTCGTAGATATCTTCCACTCGCCGGTTTTGATAAACTCCTATCGTCTTTCCTATCCCATAGGAAGCTGCGACCACCAGAAGCATTCCAAGAATCTTTATATATAACATATGTACGCCTCCCTGCACTTATGACAGTTCTGCTACAGCCGCTTCATTTTCATATGCCGATGTCAGGCGTTCATCCTCTGCCATAAAGAGAACACTTCCCCGATCGTCAAATATCGTCCGGATCTCTCCTGTCCGTTTGCGATTGCTCAGCACGATATATCGTTCAAATATCCTCTCATCGACCAGCTTCCGAAGTCCCGGACGATTTCTGATATCATCAATGGAATTGCCATGTACGGTTGCGATCAGCTTACAGCCGCAGTTGATCACGCTGTAGATCGCATCGATATCTTCCCGGCTGCCAATCTCATCCACCGCTATGATCTGCGGTGACATCGAACGGATCAGCATCAGCATTCCATATGATTTTGGACAACAGTCAAGAATATCCGTCCGTATGCCGATATCATTTTGTGGTACGCCTTTATAACAGGCTCCGATCTCAGATCGTTCATCTACGACACCGATAGTATTTCCTTTGAATCCTGGAAATCCATCCGACAACATCCGGATCATATCTCTAAGAAGTGTGGTTTTGCCACATCGCGGTGGGGAAATGATCAGTGTATGAAATGTCTCATTTCCATTTATTATGTACGGAAGAACCTTCTTACAGCATCCCTTAACCTGATGTGACAAACGGATATTGATAAATGATATATGTCTGACACTCTTGATCATTCCAGATTCCAGAATGACTTTTCCCGCAAGCCCTACACGATGTCCCCCTTGAATCGTTATAAATCCCTGCCGGATCTCATCCTCATATGCATAGAGTGAATAGTTACTGATATATTCCAGCGTTTCCCTTATATCGGCAGGTGCTACCATATATGCTTTCTTACATTCTGTGGTTCGCGTTCCCTTCTCCGTCACAAAATATTCCCGATTATCATAGATCACGATCAAGGGTTCATTCATCCTAAGCCTTATCTCCTGAAGCTTGTTATAATCATATATCTCACTCGAAAATATTCTCCTTAACGCTACGGATAATATCTTCAATATTTCATTCTCTCTGCTTTTTTCCAAACCGATTCACCTCATGCATATGTCATCTGTAACCATTTTCACCTGTCAGTTCCATCATCTGCCAATACTCGAAAAGCATCTGCTTTTCTGATATGATCTGATACCTAAAGTAGGCTGTTACACACTTCTGATAGTTATAATGTATGCATGACAAATGAAAATTAGAACAAAAAAATACCACATTTCTTTCTGAATTTTTCAGAGTGAAATGTGGTATCTGCTTTTACAGATTATCGTATAAATCTTCGGTAAAGGTCAGGCTTCCCCGATATCCCGCATATGTCCGGTTAAATACCAGCCGTTCATTCATCGGGAAGGAGGTCAGTATAAACTGGCAATCCTTTGTCAATGCCACTTCGCGGTCATTGCTGCTGCCATACTGTTGATCTGTTGACCCTGCCGAACCTGCTCTCACGCACACTGGAATATTGAACGTTTACCATGTTTGCTACCTCTCTTTAGGTTCGTTATTTTATAATTATTAAATGACGTACTGATCTACCATCAGGTTGTTTTGCCAATCGACGAGATCGGCTAATGTGATGCCCTCTAATACATCCTGTATTGCCTGGTCAAGTTTCTCCCAGATCAGTACACTGACACACATACTTCTGTTTTCGCAATAGGCTGCGTTAGCGCCTACACAGTCAGCAGGTGCCAGACTTCCTTCTACCGTTTCTAATATCTGCCTCACCGTATAATTCTCCGGTGAAGCATATAACATGTATCCTCCACGCGCTCCACGGATACTTTTTACCAGTGATGCCTTATTTAATATTGCAACGATCTGCTCCAGATATTTGTCTGAAATATGCTGTCTTCTTGCAATATCCTTTATCTTAACCGGCTCACCATTATAATAGGTGGCCAGATCCAACATCAGTTTTATCGCATATCTTCCTTTTGTTGATATCTTCATCTTGACCTCCCTGTCGTTGTTATCTGATTCAAATGATTCCATACATCTGTACATCATCTGAATCTCATCTACTTTTTCTGCAAACATGATAAATTATCATTTTGCATTATAGCATACTATTTCTATAGGTTTTATCAAGTACAAATTTATTTTTTATGGCAATCCATCCGGTGTTCCACATCCACAGCCACCATGACCACCATGTCCACCACAACAGCCTGCTTCTGTATGATCACCTTTGATGTTACGCCCGGTCGCTCCTCCACATCATTGATCGTCCGCTCACAAAAACGGCATCCGATGTTGCATCCCGGACTCACCGGCATATGAATCCGCCCGGCATTATTTTTCTGTCCTCCAAAACACGGATGTGAGTTCTGAAGATCCTTATATGTATTGCTTTCCATTTACTTCGCCTCGTTTATCCTGAACCATAAAAAAGACTTTGTCCAAAACAGTTGCTCTCTTTATATCCCCAAAGAGCCTGCTGTTTCAGGCAAAGCCTTTTTCATTGTATTATATTTTCTCTTTCATCTTCTTAATGATCTCTTCATTTGCAGTACTTACTTTGCGTACTCAAAAAATCCGGAATCCGCGGATTTATTATAGATTGCATAACAGTCAAGTGTTGCTGATCCATCAGCACTTTCCTGCCACCAGGAAAGAAATGCTTCCGGCAATTCTGAGACAGGTGCATCCGGAGTGTAGAAATAAATCTCCGTTCCACTGTCCATGCCGGATGGTTCACCCGCTTTATAACGGATACCATCTTCGATTTTTTCCTCATCTTCTGCTACTTTCACGCTATCCAGAGTCATCGAATATGTATAATCGTTTACCTTCTTGATATCTTTGAACTGTCCGCTGAAATTACAAACATATACGGTCCCATTTGGGTATTCATTCTCATCTCGTTCTCCCATTTCGGAATCAGAAAATGCTCCTGTAAATGATCCATCCTGTGATAATGTTAATGTTGTACTCCATCCACCAGCTCCACTGCTAAAGATCATGTCTATCGGATATGTACCCGGGCAGAGCGGATACAGCTTCTGCCTGTAATTCTGCTGTAGAAGTACCTTCCTCTGTAGCACCGGCATCTTCTTCGGAAGAAGCCGCTTCGGTGGTCTGCGTCTCAGTCTTAGCTTCTGTGCTGGCTGCCTCTGTTGTCTGCGCTTCCATCCCGGCTTCTGTACTGGCTGCCTCTGTTGCCTGCGCTTCCGTCTTCTCTGTCGTTGCTTCGGTTGATACCTCGGTTGTTCCTTTGTTCTTTTCTGTTGACTCTGAGTCTGCGCCATTGCATCCTGCCAGCAAACTAACTGCAAATGTTGCCGCAAGTGCTACCGTTATAATCTTTCCCGACCTGGTTCTATTCTTTCTCATACCTTACAATCCTCCTGCATTCATCTGTAAATACGTTTCTGGAATTCTTATTGTGAATCTCATCACAATGCTTTTCTTCGGCTGTTTTTCGAATATACAAAGTATATGTCCGTTATCTGATTTTGTCAGCTTAATTATTCTTTATAGATGTTGCATTTCGTTTACGATTGTTACGGTTCTTTAACCAATCTTTGAACTCCAGCAAAGTCTTTCTTCCGGCTTCTGTAACCGGCTTCACCCATTTGCCTGATCTGGTATAGGCAAGCTCGATTGCCAGGCGCACCAGTTCATCCGTATATACAAATGAAAATACCGCGAGGAAAGGCAGATGTAAGACCATACCTGCGATCCACGTTGCCGGAACGCTGACTAAGAATAAACCGCCAATCTCCACATAGGTTCCGACTCTCGTCTCGCCTGCTGCCCGGTATCCCTCATTCATAATATAGTTACAGGTTCGAACTGCACCGAAGAACAAGTAAATGTATAACATATACATGCCATACCGAAGTGCCTGATCACCCAGTCCAAATAAGCCAAACAATGGTTCATGTAATAACGCACAGATCAACACGATTCCGAAAGTAACTGCCGGGCAGAACAATGCCGACCGCTTCATAAACCGATATGCCCCCTTATGGTCACCGGCACCGACAGACTGTCCGATCACAACGCTGGTTGCATTTGATAAGCCGCCAAAAAATGCATAGACAAAGCCCTCGCATACACGGAAAGCTGCCATGGCGGCGATCGCAGATTCATTCTGGTGTCCGATCACGATATTGATCAGCATTTGTCCAACTCCATAAAACAATTCGTTACAGAGGATTGGAAATGCATTTGCCAGATATACCCTGATAAATCCGCCATGGAATAAGAACATCTGACTCAGACGGATCCGCACCTTACATTCCGAACGCATCAGGTAGATAAACAGCAATAATAAATTGATGATCGCAGATGCAAGTGTTCCGACTGCCGCACCGGCAGCCCCCATTTTCGGTGCGCCGAATTTACCATATATCAACACGAAGTTCAAGCAGAAGTTCACTACCAGTCCTACGATGGAACAGATTAGTGGTGCTTTCACCCGCTCTGTGGAACGGAGCAGGAAGCTGATAAGTACAGCAAATACCTGAAGCGGATATGCCCATCCGACGATCCGCATATATGGCTTTCCGATCTGGATAAATACTTCTTTATCTGTATATACACCCAGTAAAAATTCCGGTTTGATAATACAAAGGGATGCAAATGCAAATCCTACGATTGCCATACAGATGAAAGTGATACCGAATGTACGATTAATTCCCTTTTCATCATCTGCTCCCCAGTACTGGGAGAAAAACAGGATCGATGCGCTGGCAAATCCCCAGTAGCAGCTGAAGAACAGCGAGCTGATCTGCGAACAGATACCAACTGCTGCCACGCACGACTCTCCCAGCCTTCCAATCATGATCGTATCGACCATACTGGCTGTTGTAGTTAATAAATTCTGTAATGCGATGGGAAATGCAATCGTTAACATCACATACAGAAAGGATTTTTTATTTTTCATATGTATCTAATATTGCTCAGGAAACCTTAATCGTTATCTTCTTCGATTTTCCTCTATATTTTGAAGTTCCTTTTGCCTTTACCGTAATTGTATAGGTTCCCTTTGGCGTTCCTTTCCTTACTGTTACCTTTCCTTTTTTGCTAACAGTAATATATGCTTTCGAAGCCTTTGATCTGGAATATGTCACCTTACCCTTTGCATTCTTTACCCCGATTATAAAGGAATGCTTTTTGTTAAGCTTTCCGGTTGATTTTTTTGCTTTGTAGGTTTTTGAAGCCACCTTTACCTTCATTGGATTCGACTTTTTAATCATTAATTTCGCTACATTGGATTTCGCTGAATTGCTGGTTGCTGTTGCTTTTGCACTTGCAATTACATAATAGGTTCCAACCTTGGAAGGATATGTAGATAACCGCTTCGTACACTTTGAATCTGAATAATATTTATAGGTAATCTTTCCTGCCGCACCTTTTACGCTTGCAGCACCTATCTTTTTTCCCTTTCCAGTATAGGTAACTGTCTTATTCTTCAGTGTCAATGTTGGTGTGGTCTTTGTAACCTGTAACTTACCCTGCACCGTCAAGGTAAGTGACGTTTCATGGTATTTTGTTTTTGCTGTGATAGTTACTTTACCACCGCCCACAAATGCAATCTTTCCATTTTTATCTACCGTTGCTACACTCTTCTTATCTGAGCTCCATGTGATATTCCCGCTTGTAAATGGACAATACATGCTAAAACCGGGATTTACCAGAACGACCTTCGCATTTACGCTCTTGCCTGCAGTATAAGTATCCTTGTCCATCTGTATAACAAATTTATAAGAATATGTCTCACCATCACCCCAAACAATACCGTCCGTCGTAATTGCTTCTGTAAATTTCTTTTTCGGAATATTGATATTCTGTGTTATAGTACGGTCTGCCTGCTTCTCTGCCGTCTGAGCATCTGTATTTGAACCAAAGCACTGTACCCAGGTATAAATACCATTTATATAAAAGCAGCCAACTCCTATCGTAGTCGCTTTTTTACTTAAAATATTCGCCTTGTGTCCCGATGAATTCATCCAGTCATTCATGACTGCTGTTGCAGAAGACTGATTGATCGCAATATTTTCTGCATTCATATTCTTATTTGCTGAAAAGCAACTTGCACCATCCGGCCTGGTATGTGAAAACAAAACTGCCTGCTCACCGGCACGAATCATAGCCGTTTCTAACAATCCGGTATCCATCGTCAATGCATCAAGACCATTCTTTGCACGTTCTGCATTTACCTTGTCTAATACCTCAAATGCCTTCGTATAATCTCTTTTTCCTTTAATCTGAATTGTTTCTGCATAACGGAATCCATTGTAACCAAACCGCACCAGTTGATTATTGTTGCAGGTGATCACAACATCCTTTGCAAATGCATTTTCATCTACAAACTGCGTAGATGCAGGCAGCGTTATCTGTTTCAGGGATGGACAATTTGCAAATGCCTGACGATATATCTCTTTTACTTTTGGAAGATATACATCTGTTAATGCATAGCATTGTGCAAAATCAGCATATGTCACATATTCCAGTCCCATACCACGAAATGTTACAAGCTTCTGGCAGCTATTAAATACCGATCCGTCCCAGCTTTTTATCGTTGCCGGAACTGTCACCTCGACCAGACTGTTACAACCTAAAAATGTCCGCATACCAAGTGATGTCAGACCACCAAAATCAATGGAAGTAATCCCTGTACATTTTTCAAACATTGAATAAGCGCTTTCTTTCATGCCTTTGCCAAACTTTACTGTTGTTATCTTGGTACAGCCCTGAAATGCAAAATTACCTGCTTTACTGATCTTATCCGAAAGTGTCAAGGTTCCGGATAAGCCGGACATATAAAATGCACCTTCTCCTAATGTTGTTACATTGGAAAGGTTTACCGTGTTCAAGCTGACATTATTATAAAATGCATAATCTCCGATCTTCTTCACATTCGAAGGTATCGTAAATGAGCCTGTTCCTCCATTAAACGGATACATCACTAATTCGGACTGATCCTTGGAATATACAACTCCATTCCGTGCAACATAGGCTGTGTTACCTGCTGCAACCGTATAACTCTCTATCGTTGTATTTCCAAAAAATACGAGCGGCGATATAGAGGTTACACCAGCAGGTATTGTAAATGTTGTCGGACAGTTATTTTGAAATGCATAGCTTCCTAAATCCGTTACCCCCGGTATCTCAATCCGGGTAACAGCTTTACAGTCACAATATGCTCCAGATCGAATCGTCTTCACAGAAGATGGCAAAACCACCTCTTGCAGTTTCGTACATCCATAAAATGCAGCCTCTCCAATCTCTTTCAGAGTATTCGGATAGGTTACATCTGTAATATCATACATTTCCACAAAATTCTGGCTTCCGATTTTTGTAATACCACTTTTTATTACAACCTTTTCAACATCTAAAGTATACCATGGTGCCTTATCAGAAGAACTGGCGTCCGGCATATCTCCTTTTCCTGATATCGTAAGTGTTGTGCCAGAAAGCGTCCATGTTACATTCTCCCAGGTTCCACTTTGTGAAGTATCATTTGATGTACTCTGCAATGCAAGTTCCTCATCACTTGTATATAATTCCGGTCCTGCATTTTCCGACACCTCATATCCCGTTGCAGGCGTAATATCCCCTGTGCTTTCTTCAATAGCTGCAGTAGCAGTTGTCATATTTTCTGCATATACATACCTGCCTGTTGTACCTAACATGCCGCAAATAGCCCCTATTCCTAATAATACCGCAATCCTGCTTCTCTCTTTTTTTCTCATAATATCCTCTCTTTCTGCAATTACTATTCTTCGTGTAGTTATTTTTTCTCAAAAGCTTCAGCTCATCTCAACTTGCACAAATACTTATTCATCTTATCTGGAAATAATCATCTCCCACCATTTCCTATTATCTAAATACCAACGGATTGTCTCCTTTATCCCATCCTCAAACTTTGTTTCCGGCAACCAGCCTAATTCATTATGTATCTTTGTTGGATCAATAGCATAACGCAAGTCATGACCTTTGCGGTCTGTTACATGCGTGATCAGACTTTCCGGCTTGCCTAGTTCCTTGCAAATAAGCTTTACAATGTCAATATTCTTCATTTCATTATGTCCGCCAACATTATAAACTTCTCCAACGCGACCCTTATGAATGATCAGATCAATTGCCCGGCAGTGATCCTTTACATACAGCCAGTCACGTACATTCACACCCTCCCCATAAACAGGTAAAGGCTTGTCTGATAATGCATTAATAATCATAAATGGAATCAGCTTCTCTGGAAATTGATATGGTCCATAATTATTCGAACAACGGCTGATCGTAACAGGAAGTCCGTATGTCCTATAATATGCAAGCACTAACAAATCAGCAGATGCTTTTGAACTGCTGTACGGAGAACTCGTACGAATCGGAGTCTCCTCTGTAAAAAATAAATCCGGTCTGTTCAACGGAAGATCTCCATATACTTCATCTGTACTTACCTGGTGATACCTTGCAATACCATATTTACGGCAGGCATCCATCAGCACCGCCGTTCCTTTGACATTCGTATCTAAGAAAATCTCCGGATTCTCGATGGAACGGTCTACATGACTTTCGGCTGCGAAGTTCACTACCATATCCGGATGTTCTTCTTCAAATAGCCTATAGACTGCCTCTCTGTCGCAGATATCAATCTTACAAAAACGGAAATGCGGATTATCCATCGCCGAAGCTAGTGTAGATAAATTTCCCGCATATGTAAGCTTATCCATACATACGATACGATCCTCCGGATAACTGTCCAGCATATAAAATATAAAATTGCTTCCAATAAATCCGGCTCCTCCGGTTACGATAATTGTCATGGTGTTTATCTCTTATCTATCCTATCTATGGTCTCAAATCTGCCCATGTTCGATGATTTTATATTAATCCTAATCATATTCCAAGTCAACTTATCGCATAAAATCGGAGTTAAATTACCAAAAGTTACACCCAGACATGCTGTTTATTACATCAAAGGTTTTTTTCACCCTTTTTCTGCTATGCTTTTCCTGTCGACAAAACAGGCGCCAGCTTTTTCCTTCCCGCACAGAACATGAATGTCTTACGGAACTTCGGAAGCATCCGCGAAGCTACTTTGCTTATCAGAACATGACACAGGAATGGAAGAACCGCTTTCTTGGATTTATGGAGGGTAAGAAAACTCTGCCTTTAACCTATGATCCATTTTTCAAGAAGCTGTTCAATCCGGATATCTATCCGGAACGGTTGTCCAGTCTCATCAGCAGTATCATCGGTACGAAAGTGACGGTTCAGTGCATCCTGTCAAACGAAGACAGCATGCTGCCGTCCGCCTCACTCCTGCTTCTGGATATCCTTGTCCAGTTAGAAGATGGCTCGATCGCAAATGTCGAGATCCAGAAGATTCCATATACCTTCCCGGGAGAGCGTATGTCCTGCTACTCCTCCGATCTCATGCTCCGCCAGTATACAAGAGTGAAAAGCTCGAAAGGCAGTTCTTTCACCTACAAAGATCTGAAAACGGTTTACACGATCGTGATATATGAAAAAAGTCCGGATGCGTGTCTGACTGATGCATTATCCGATATCTACCTGCACCATGGCAGAATCGTTTTTGATACCGGAATCGAGTTGAAGCTTTTGCAAGAATTCTATGTAGTCGCCCTTGACGTATTTAAAGAAAGTAAGTATGCTAAAGATATCAATGAGTTAAACGCTTGGTTGTCTCTGCTGACTGCACAGTCGGTCGACGACCTTGCTGCACTGGTATCTGACTATCCATGGATGGAAGCTATCTGCAAGGATATGTCCGAATATATGTATGATCCGGAGGAGGTAATCACCATGTTTTCAGAAGCACCTCGAATGTTAGATGAGAATACGGTTCACTATATGATTGATGAACTACAGAAGGAACGGGATAAAGCGGTAGCTGCTCTCTCTGAGAAGGATGCTGCCCTGTCCGAAAAAGACTCTGTGATATCCGAGAAGGATGCTGCTCTATCCAAAAAGGATGCTGAAATCGCAGCCTTGAAAGCAAAGCTTTCCGCCCTCAATAAATAAAGCAGCATTCATGCAAAAGCATTATCTTACCATAGTTATAACGCATGCGCATATAACTAACTTATGCCAGACAGCTCCAAAATGGAGCCGGCTGGCATTTATCATATAGTTCTAGCCGTTATTTATTATTTAGAGATTTTACGAATCATCAGTCAGTCTTCCTAATCTTGTTCTGACCTTACTTTTGTTTCTTTTTCAGATTCAGAGATCAATGCTAACATATTTAAATAATGATACTCTTGGTCCTTTGATTCAACCTCAAATGAAATGTCTCAAAAGAAATGATCAATGTACTACGCAAAGCAGACAAAATAAATTCATCTTATTATTACAATCTATTTTTAAACAATATATGTCTAACACTTATATATTTGTTTACATATCATCATATGTATCAATGCCACGTATCATATGATTTATATATCTATTACGACTAAATCCATTTCTATTGTCAACGATATTTTGGCAGTCACTAAACACATCTATGCCCTGTCCTGTCAAATCCATAATAACCGCTGTTCCTTTTATATTGGTATCAAGAAAAATTTCCGGCGACTCAATAGAACGATCCACATGTGACTCCGCAGCAAAATTCACAACCACATCCGGATGTTTTCTCTTCATGTAAAATATAAAATTACTGCCTATGAATCCGGCTCCACCGGTCACTATTATTGTTCTGATTCTCATATGTCTATCCCATCATGTATATATTTTATGTATGACTTTCAGTTATTCTCAGTAAAACTTTAAAATCAACTATGTTTGTTTTCTGTTTCTGAAGCCTCACATTTATACAATGCATAAGCTCCAAGCGTGAAACCATCATCAATCTTCCCTTCATTTATCCAGGATGTCAACTCACGGTCACTGAGCCGTTCAATGGCTACTATGCCTTCATGATCCTCGACCAATTCCAATGAATCTATATCGACACTGTACACATATGCACATCCGCCGGTCAATCCGCTGTCAGCAACAATCCGTCCAAGAAATACCGGTGATTTCGTGATGACAGAATGAATTTCCTCCTGTAACTCACGAATCGCATTGTCAGCAGGAGTCTTGTCATCCACCTCTGCAAATCCCCTTGGGAAAGCATATTGCATACGTCGAATCGCATGCCGATACTGCTTTAACAACACAAATGTTCCTTTATATCTCGCAATGATCACAACACCATTTTTACCTGTTGGTAGTACACGCTCATATGGGAAAATGCCATTTTCGCCCTCAATTGGATCTACGATCATAGTATTGTATTTGCTCTGATATACCAATCCATACTTCCGGTGAAATAATTCTTCCTGCCGGATCAATTGTGCGGTCAGATCACTATCTTCCACATTCGCAATAGGATAAATGGAAGATTCAGCAAAACACTTTTTAGGTTCTGGTTCTGATTTGCGTAATGCCCGATATTTCTTTAATTCTGCCGGACAAATATAGGGAATCGCTTTCCCTATATTATATGGTTCTGTCTGTTCCGTCTGCACCTTGTCTGAACAGGAATAGGCTGTAAATTTACGCTGGCAGATCCGCCATCCATCTACAACTGACTCTCTGATCTTTGCCAAAGCATCTGATAACGGCAAGAATTCAGGAAACGTATCTAATGGCAAAGAAAATCTTGCAGAAATTCTTGCTAATGCTTTAGGAATAATTATAGAAATTCCTGTTGAAAGCATCTCTGTTACAAACAACCAGACAATTGTCTCAATCACACTGAGCAGTGCTGTATTAAAGGAAATAATCCCTTCCATCATACTTTGTAATTTATTGAATCCAAGCTCAATGCCACATGCCACAATAATGCAAAGCGCAGCCATTCCAAACCCATGTGCAATTTTTCCTATTATATTTCTCTTATTCTGCCTGCGTTGCTCCTCATCCTTATATTCATAACGATAAACAACCTGGTCATTCGTTTCATCTGCACGCCCAGCCTGTGAATAATCGATATATTCTACAAGACGGACTACACGGTCTAACTGCTTATATAATTGATCATCCTTGTCAGCAAACGACTCAAACTTATTTGTCTCATCCGTTAAGAAACGATCCTTCGCTCCTGCTCCATTCCTCCAAGTTTTAGCAAATCTGCCAAAGAAATCCACACAGAAGCTTGACTTGTCCCCTGATTCCCGCCAAAGTTCATCCACATTATAATGCTTGGAAATATTGCAAATACTATTCTCACATGCATAATTATAACAAAGATCAACTATAACCTCTGCATACTGATATGAAAGTTCATCTGCACTACTTTCAGGTACAGTCTGCCATGCTTTTTTAATTTCACGAATATATACTGAACGATTATTATTATTTTTTTGCCAGGCTTCCAATTTCTCCAATATTCCAAGTGAACGCCGAAAGGCTTCCGCATCTACATTTATCAGTTTATCATCCGGAAGATCTTTAAAAGCTAAAACAGCAGCCATGAAATTTACAAATTTCAACTCTTTATATTCCGATTCATTTCTTGGATCCAAATAAATATCAGGCAGCATACTGATTCGCAATACCGTTGACAGTAAACCTCTCAGATTCTTTAAAATATTCTGGTATGTTCCTAATTGATAATTACGATCCTTCTCGGACAGATAATCAACAGGCTGTTCCTCCCCATTTATTACTTCCACAAATAAATCTTCCAGCTTATCTTTTTCCCGGTCATCCAAATTATCTTTTGTATATTCATTCAATTCTGAAAGATCGGAGTATGTCAAACAACGTTTCATCAAGGCAAGCAGACGTTTCTGGCTGTATTTAATTGGAATTGCTGAATATATAAATTCCTTATCCGCATCAATCGAATTCAACAAATACTGAGAAACGGTACGGATATCGCCAAACCGGGAAATACGGATGGCACCCATTTCAAATAACCGGATCAGCTTTTCTTCATATTTATCATTACAAAGCAGGCTGAAAAAGCCGCGCGAATCAACCAACTGGTTGTATGTCATAACAACCACATTTCCGTTTAAAACAATCTCGTCTAATAACGCATTCTGTGCAATCTCAATTTCCTCATCTGTTTTTCGAACAGAATCCAATTCAAATAAATATACATTTTTTCTTATCTGTGGTTTTCTTTTATCTTTCATAATAATGTATCCTACTCTCTCAATCATTTGTAAAGATTATCTATGCCCGCCAAATACAGCGGTTATTTCTGTCATCGACCTGCTATCAGCCTTTTCTATCAACACTTAAAATCATCGTTTGTTTATGATATCATCAAATTATAAAAGATGCTACCAATAGACGGCTAGCCCTATAGATTAATTAAAAGCCCAAAACGACCCCGTTCTAATCTTGCTAGGACTAACGACGGTTGTTTTTGTTTGTGTCATTATGTTCTTCGTCTTCTTTCCTGCGTAGAAATCTTTCGATCTTCCCAACGACTTGTTAATAATAAATCTCTCATTCTCTCCCATTTGTATACAAATATTTTTTTAGAATTATATTTTCTATTCCCTATATTTTTTAAGTATTGATATTTTTCTTTCCTTTTCATACATAGCTTCTTCATCGTAGGTATATAAAATAACTTTTTGTATTTGGGGAACTTTTTCAAAAGTTTCTGTCAAATAATTCAAGTCTGATTCTAAGCCATGTCCCATCACAATTATTTCCTTAACATTGGAATAATCGAAAGGTGCTTTATGTCCTTTAAAACTATTACTTTTAGCATAATCAAATATGTATGAAGATAATTCTTTGGTATTATATAAACTTCTGTTACCGTTTTGATATTCTAAATTATATTCCCCGCTTCCACTAAACAATGATAATACATGTTTTATAAAACCAGTTAAGTCCTCTTTTATATTATTACAATTGTTTGCTCGCAGAAATCGAAGAAAGCTTAATACTTCCTTCTTTACTTCTTTCAAGTATTTAATTAACTTCTCACTACACAGACATGGTAATTCTCCAGTTGCAAAGCCCCAAATTATGTAGTCATCATCCGTCGAAGAACCATGTACATAGTAATAATTATCAGTATAGAGCTTTATCGTATCGGTATAATTAAATGAGATTGCAAAAGAATGTTCATCAAAACATTCTTGGACATTTTCAGTGGTTTTAATTTTTCGGGACAAATACTCCTCCGAAAGGTACTTTGCCAACAGTCTTCCTAATTTATCAAACAAATCATTCAATTCATGAATACATGAATCATCTAGGGATCCACCTGAATTTATTTCATTTTGGTAATTTCAAAGAATAAGTCGTTCCTTATTCACCTCAAAAGAATACCATTTAATGTCTATGTCACTATGTTCGTTTATTAATAATTCGGTTTCATCATCTAATAGTCTAATATAATTTTTAAATTCTTTTATCACAGGATTTTCACTGTATTTTTGAGTAAAATCATAATATGAAGTATGCAATCCATGTGCTAAATCAAATCCATTAACCTCCAGCCTCACCATAACCTTTATTCGCATTTTCTTATAATACTATTATTCAATTCTTCACTTCATGGATTTTAATTAAATCAGCCTACCAAAAGGCACAAAAGGAATCTCCTCTATTCGATTGTTTATATTTTACATATTACCTTTATTTATACGCATAATCAATATTCTTCGACATATCAACAACTCACTCTTCCAAACCAAATAAAAAGCCAGAACAACCACCCCTGCTACTCCAGGATTCCGTCGTTCTAGCTTAAACCCATTTATCTTCTATTAACCCATCAATCTATATATTCCCCTACACATACTCACAACTACAATGGCACTCACACATCCTATACCAGCTCATAATGATTTCATTGTATAAAACATCATTTTAACCTAATGCCCAATACTCATATATGCCCATATCTAAATATCAAAATTATTCATAAGAACTGAAGTCTATCATTTGGTAATATTAGCACAGATCATTTTTACAAAGCAATTGATGTTTCGAATGTAGTCGGATAATATTTATAAATCTTTCTGTACGCATCGACTTCTTCTTTCTCTAAAAAGTCTGCGCCCTCTATCGGATATATTAAATTAGGCATATTCTGATTTAATATTGATAATTCTTTATATGTAAAATTAGGCACTGTTATATCATAAGGATTGTTACCACTATTATAAAATTCAAAATCTCTAAAGCCACACTTATTAAATTTATCACTGTCTCCCTTTTTATAAACTATCCAGCCTAAAGTAAGCATTTTTGCCCTAGAATCATTGTATTTAAAATACACTAATTGTTGAGAGAGCAATTTTTCATTCTCATTTCTTATCGTACTATTTCTCTCCAATATTTTATTTTTGACAACCATATCAAACATTTTATTTGTCGTTTGATAAATTTTTTCTCTAGACAAATCTCTCGGTGAAAGCAATTTAACCAATATCTCATTATCAATTCTAGAACAATAAATATCCAACTTTTCTTTCGGAGAAGCCATTTTAAACTTATCCCCTAAATCAGAATTAAAACTTACAAATATCATGCTTCCAGATTCTACTTTACTAATGCATGATTCTACATCTTGAATTTGATTACTATTTATTCCTCCATCATAATCCAGCCAAATTATATTTTTTTCCTGCTTCCATGATATATTTGAACTATTAAGAATATCACTTGCATCTCCAAACAACATTTTTATACAATTAAACGGCTTATTAAACTCAAATCTTTTCTTATTTTTTTCTGCAGAGTTTATCTCCATACTATACATGTTATTAATTCCAAGTTCCTTGTGTAATAAAGAAAAATCCACAAAATATTTTGCTCCCATACCAATATATCTATAATTCTTAATATAATCAAATACTGTTAACCTTGAAATCATTTCACATATCATTTTTCGTTCAATACTCTTGCAAGGTCTTATATTATAATTGACGCTAATACTACTCCCCGCCATTAAATTTCCTCCATTTCACAATAGTACTCAAATAGTTTTTCTCCAACTGCCTTATTAGTTCGTTCTCCCATTCTCTCTTTTACTTTTTCAACCTCATTTAACGGTTTAGAAAAAGATATTCTTGCCATTGGCATTTCAGGTTCTACTTCTGTAATATTAAAATCTTTATTTTCTACTATATTAGCTATGGTTGAATGATTTAATTCTGTTTCACCTGCTTTTTTTACAAAATCCAACTCATCCAAATTAGATACATCATGTTTGCGTTTCGCTTCATCTATGACTTTAATAACTTGTTTCATTGCTTCACTCATACTTTGTCTAGCTATAACATATAATCTATTTGATGTATCAATTCCTGTTTTAGTTGTATTCCATGGCAATTCCAATAAATTTTGTGATTCAAAATAAACATATCCTCTGAATTCAGCAAGGCTATAATGAAAAACCCTGTTTTCAACACCCCACCCTGTAAGTTCAGTCTTATCCGCATACAAAACTAACCGTCCATTACAATATATATACCATCCTGCTTTATTAGGTTCTCCCTTATTCGTAATTCCTGCAACAATCGTTATTTTTCCGTTATCATCAATAATTTGTTTTTCATATGGTTGAATATCTTTTGATTTTAATAATTTTTCTTTTCCATAATCAATAGCAATATTATTCACTTCTATATCCAAGCCATTTTCAGCTTCAACTGTCCTATACTTTTGAATATAATCAATTAATGAATTGATAAACATCTCACTTTCAAATTTGCCTATAATATCCGTATTGAGTTTCTCAACTATTATTTTAGTCCCAGTTTCATCATTACTTATTCCTGTCTTTACATTATCAAACTCAAATTCCCATTCAGGCTTATTAATCCATTCATCAACATCTACCTTCAAATCGAAATATTCCGTTGATGTTTTTGAAATAACTTCAAATTTTTTTCCTAACTTAAAAAGTGCTCGCTTCATGCCAATTCCAAAAATTCCAGTAAAATATCCATGCAAATCATTCTCACGATCAGATGATCTTCCAAATTGAAAAGCATATTTTTGTGCTGTTTCAATATCTATACCACCACAATTATCCTCAATAATAAACTTATCCTGAGACATACTTATTTTGATAAATAGTCCTTTATATCCTTTATCTTTTCTAATTTTCTTTGCTCCATCAATTGAATTATCTATCAATTCTACAATAGCTGGTCTTACATCAATATCACGTGTCAACATATAAATAAAAAAACCTTTAGTTGGACTCGCATCAACTTTTTTATTTTGCACTTCCATATACCTTCCCCTTATCTTCTTGATAACTTTTTTTGTTCACTCATAAATTTGCGGTATGCCCTTGTATATTCATATGAATCTCTAAAAACAAAATTAACCGCCTTATATAATTTGGGTTCATATTGTTGCATTGCTGCTAATTCTTCTTCAAAATTTCTTCCATAAGGGCAGCCTGCACATCCCGTTCTTTTTAATCCGTATTCTCTATAACATCTACTGTGTTCAATGTCATAATGTTTTTCATATGTTTTTTTTGTTTCAGTCAAGTACCAAAATATTGGTCTATATTCATCACACTTATCTTCACTTGATGAAAAACAAGTTTTATAAGCAGTTCTTCGAGCTCCTCCTTCTGCTTTACGTACTCCATACATATTTAAATCAAAATTGCCATTTGTCTTAAATTTACTAGCAACCATTTTTTTTGCATAATGGCAACATCTATTCGATATTTTAAAGGTTGGAGGATTTTTAACCATAAACTCTTTTAAATATTGGTTATATGCAATATTAAAACTACTCTCTCTTCCTTCACTACTTTTCTTAAAATCATTACACCACCATCTCAATGCGGCTTTACAATTAGGATATTCTTTATATAACTCATTAAAAGGTTTATCTTCCCATTGAAAGTTGTGATTCTGTAGTCTTTCTATCCATTCACTTACTTGCTTTGACAAAAAAGGTTGTCCATATGTTTTACAACAAAATGGAATAGATTTTTTTGCTTTTATTTGCTCAATATGTACATCATACTTCTGTTCCAAAAATTGCAAATGTTCTTTTGTTGCTTGAAATTCGAGTCCTGTATCAAAAAAAGCATATGTTATTTTATTAGCCTCATCAAATTTCTCACACAAATCTATTAAAATATCACTATCACTTCCTCCACTAATAGAACAAAGTATTTTATTATATTGCTTTAACTTAGCATGTGTAATTACTATGGAATCAGTTATCAACTGACTATCTTCCGGTGCATCTTGCAATATATCAAATAATTCCACTGTATATTCCCTTCATTTTCTATGATTATCTCATCTTTAATAAATTTAATTCAATACCATGAATCAAGCACTACCTATATTATCCCTTTTTAATAAATTATTATTCATAATAAAAAATTTCAAATAATATCTTTTTCATACCTATCTTCCTATTGAATACCAACATATTTCTCATTATACATCAACATTTTCTCTATAACACTTCTGCTCTTTGTTCAAAGGGTTACAATCTACTACTTTTTTATGTGATTTTACATCCTAATATATAACATATAAGAGTTGTATACTTACATATATATTGAAAATATATTAACATTTCGTTATTATTGTTGCAACTTAAACCATTCCCATTGAATTTTTCTTTCCATTCCCCACTTTAAAATATATCTTTCAATAAATTTTATTTGTAAATGACTCCAAATAATTTGCTTCTTCAACACTCAAACATAATAATAACAGTTACATATATCTCAAATATATAAAACAGCACTCTATAAAATTGTTCTCATTTTCTCATGGATTTTAATTAGATTTTTCTAAAAAAGACATCCCCCTCTATTCATTTATTTATATTTTACTCCTATTCATACGCAAAGTCAACATTATTCGACATACAAACTGTAGGATTACAATATATGTGCTAAAATTGAATACTCAGCGTCATTCTTCTCTCAGATGCATAATAAAACACTTTTATTTCGTCATTGTTATAATGTAATTTGGCGACTAACCCACTGCCGTTCATCATTAATAATATATTCATATTGATTATCGCACTAATCCTTAGGATCTCTTTACTCAAAAGATTCATATAAATCGCATTCATAAACAACCTTTCTATGTTTTCTACTATTATAAGGTGGCTTTCTTAATTTTAAAATTCTATTAGGAAACAATAATACTTCTTCTTCACTTCTATCAACAACAGAATTTACATATATTCCAATAGTACCTGATTTCACATATATTTTTAATAAATTATGTTCGCTTGCAAAATATTCATCTACGTTTACAATATTCTCCAATAAACTTGTACTCATAAAACCTTTTTCCTGAAACATTCCATATTTTATTGTTTCTTCCATAAATTCAGCAATAAAATTATCGTCAACTAATCGGTATACGACAATATTTTCCGGAATCCTAGGTGCTAGGCACAAGACAATAGATAAAATATCTGCCATTTCTCTATATCTATTAGTCTCACAATCAGTTTCATTTCTCAAAAAACTATTGATTCCTCTATATTCATTTCCACAATAGCTTTCAACAGGTGCTGAAAATGACCAGGAACTTATAGCTCTTTTAGCTACCTTCATTGTTTTTTTATATGAATCCGCCCATTCTTTATAATATCTCATTCCCCACTCTTCAGCTTCTCTTTCCTTTCTAAATTTTTTATAATTTTCTTCCCCGCAAAAAATAATAATCTACTCCTTTCCAAAGACCATCCCTTCTATACTATCATTAGCGAATAACTTACCTAGTACATTAAACCGTTTCATACAATGTTATAAAGTACTCTTATATTCTTCCATTATTTTTCTATTTAAGTTTGTCAAATCACACTTGTTTGTATTATGGCACTTCATATATTTCCCTTTACAGCTTTTTTAAATGTGTTAATTCTTATATTGCGCTTCTTCTGCTCCAAAAACAGAAATACCATCAATTCTTGTTGAAAGATGTCGTCATACCATGTTTCTACTTCATCTACCGACAATCTTGCAAAAACAGGATTATAATTCTTAAAATCATTCTCATCACAATTATTATGTCGAATATTCATATTATTTAATAAATAAAATAAATCTGAAGTAAATGACTTATTAATCTGATCTAACTCATGCCGCTTCGGTTCCAATGCATCCGCTATAGTCTTTAGAATTGATTTTTTCTTTTCTATATCCCCATTCAGCAAAAAATGATTATATTCTACAATAGTGTCTGCAAGCGTTGATTCTACAATATCCGCAACGGAAATTACACTTGCATCTTTTTGTACAATAATAATACGATCATCCATATTTTTAGCCTCATAATTTAGCTTTTCTAAATCATAAAGCATGATTTCATTTACCATTTTTACTTTATCACAAATAATCGTATTTGCGTAAGGAAGCACCGTCCCAGCAAACATATTCATCATCATCTCACAATATAATAAAAAATCATTAATATCTTTTACTTGTGCTGTTGGATACCTTTCAATATCAAATGGATCCTGATTATACAAAAATTCCATACAACTTCGCAATTCATAAAAAGAAATAAAATTCTTTTTATCTTTCCATCTTCCAAAAAAATATGTAATTATATCATCTATGGTATTCCCTTTTATTTTCTCATTAAGTATAATACTATCTATTTTCTCATATTCATGTTGAAGATTTAATTCTCGTTCCATACGTTCAAAAAAATTACCTCTTTCCACTTATTCAGCCTCCTTTTTAATATTTGTACATTTATACAATAAGCAATGAATTCATTTCCAATAACAAGATAGCATGTCTTTAATATTTAATTTTTCATTCTTCTTTCATTTCATAGGTTCAAAATAGATTCTCCTAAAAATAATAAATAAATCTCACAATGTATCAATATAAATTTCTCCGCCCTCATATAAAAAGTCCACTATTTTCCATCTCAGCAGATTACAATATCCGTTTATTCTACCTTTACCTAATGATAGCCCATACATATTATGAAACATACATTCGTGTCTGTGCAAATGTTTTCTAATACTAGAAAAAGCTCCTAATCTCATGACAAAGGACTTATTTTTAACATATCATATATCGGTCAGCGGTACACTTTCTACTCTACCGTCACGTTCTTGATTGTCAAATCTACAAAGACACAATATTGAATATCATTATCCCTGTCTTTCTGAATCCATCTTCTGGAGCTGCCTGATTCTGAAATCCAGCTGTCATCCTAAAGGATTCCCTTGTGCAGCTCTCCGGCATTCCTTGAATACTGTCTACCAAAAAATGAATAGCTACCAGCTTTTCCTTTTCAAATGGTTCGCTAACAGAAAATGTCACACCAAACTGTGCTTCTACCAACATAACCACTTTGATCATATCTAATTCATTTTGCAGATCCTTCATACTGCTACCAGATATCGAATGTTCAAGTACCAATAACATCAGCTCCTGATTCTCTTCCTTTACTCGAATAGACACGGGTGCTCCACGAAAAGCCGCTATCTCAAATTCAATAAATTTCCTACATTCTTTCCATATCTAATAATTGATCTTATACATATATTTATTGTCTGGAAATTAATAACCATATCTTTTCTTCTATTTTTACACATAGACCAATGTGTAATTCTATTAACCCTTACAACGCCACTAACACTAATAATAGATAAAATACTAGATATCACATAAATTAACACACCATCTGCTGTAATTTTAAAACATATCGCAGACGTAACTAATCTTTTCTATTTCCCCCCCCTACTATATTTCACGTAAAATATCATATCCCTTTAATAATTTTTTTACAAAAAAAGAATCATCTATTTCGGCTTTAGCAATTAAATTCTTCTCTTTGTACTGAACACAATTCTCTTGACTATTAATGGATAAAAAATATTGACTTGGTCCATATTGACACTGTATAGGTTTTACACAATTAATCTTACATAAATTATTTTCATCTAAAAATGCACATTTATCTCCTACATGCATATAATAAATTTCTAATTGACTCTTTGCATTTTTTAGAAAACATTGATTACAATATTTTTTTAAAAAATAAACAGTTTGAATTTCTAGATATTCTGATATTTTTATTACATCTTCTGGATAAATAATAACTATACCATTATTTTTACAACACATCCCGCATTTTTTACAAATAAAATCTTCCATTTTTATTTTCCTTTTCAGCAAAATTATATGCTTCTGAATAATTTTTAAAGAGTTCTTTTCCCATAATTAAACAAATTTTCTTTCCAACATCTAGTTTCTCAAGCCTATATAAATCAATATACATTTCAAGTTCTCTTTTCCCTCCATACATATTTTTATGTATTTCAGACATATTATTTAGCTGTACATATTTTCCACTAAGGCAATCATATATCGAATCACACCTCTTTATTTGAAAAAGAAGCCCGCCAACTATTGAAGAATTTTTATTGTTTATAGTATAATAACAAGCCACTTCAGACCTCCTAACAACTCCCTTACCTCTTAAAATGGAAACTGAGTTATCATTATTACTACTATAATGTTGAATATTTAATTGTAACTCTGAGTTTTTTTGAGAAATCTTATATATTTCAATAACTGTAGCATTCTGCGAAAAGGATTTAAAAGCAGTTAACCAATACCCCTGTAGACTACAGTTATACTTACAATATATAGCATTTTTCAATACATTAATTATAGCTTTACCGCTCTTTATAAATAAAGCAATAACAATACTACTGATGACCCCTTGCCAAAATGTCATATTGTAAATATATTCTTTTAGTATTTCAGTCATCCATATTACCATATAGTCTTATTTCTCCTCTTGCTTTCTTTTTTCTTCTTCAGCTAACTTTTCCATAATATTTATAATTTGTTCAAAAAGCGCATTAATTTCATTAGGTGATTCAGCCATATTCTCATACCTCCTTTTATTTTTTAATTATATATATTAATTATCCTTCTACTAATAGTTATAAAAGGACAATTATCAAAAGAATAGCTATTATAAAATATTGCTATTTCCCTTTGTATAAATACTACTGTCATTTCTAAACATCAACTTTACAAGATAACTTAACTTCTCTCTCCATTGAATAATCTAATAACATTACTTAATAATAAACATTTATGCCTGATTTTTATATCCATTCATTGCCAAATATTTACATTTTTCACCAAGCAACTTACACCAACATGTTAATTATTAGTTCTATTAAATAAATATACACGAATTGACCACGCAGTTTCATTTTCTATTTCATCCGTAAAAATATACATTTCATCTTTAATTTCCATATTTGTTTCTGTTAATTTATATAGATAACTACACTGTTTATGTATCACAGAATAAACCTCTATTTCATCAGGTTTTACTTCATGAAATTTTAAAATCACCTTATAATCATGCAAGGGGATCCTCTTATATAAAACAGTAGAAACATAATAATCCCAACCTAGTTTTTTAAAACAATTTTTCACTTCTTGATATGTATAATAACCACAATATTCATTATATCGTATCCGTTTATTATATTTAAAAAGTACTTTCTTAGTAGATCCTTCCGGTGATTGTAATTGAGGGCTTATTTTATTTTTCTTTTGAGGGTCATTGTTTAAATCATATCCAAACCAATTCATTCTCTCTAATTCATTATTATCATGTGCATACAGTGATGTTGAAAAATATTCCAGTCCCTTTTTATCTATACATATACCTTCGTATAGGTATTCTAGTATCGCATCATTCTTAGTTATTTCACATATGTGTTTTACTCTAAATGGATTCATTTTATTCTTTTTAGATACAAACAACGGTATATTATCCGCTTCCTCAATTCTTATACCTTTTACTTCTGTATATTTAGGGTATGATTTTATCTTTATTATAAAAAATATGATTATTATGGCAAAAAAGCCCCCTAATAAAAATAGTAAAATATTATTTGTTATTCCTCCCCAAATAGTCATTAGCGAATTAATAATACCTAAAATTTCAGCTATAATTTTTATATGCCGTTCATCAATTTCCATTCGATTCCCCCATCTTCACACTCCACGCACCATACAATGCATATCTATAGTAAATATTCTATTGTATTTTTTCACTATAAACACTCCACTGATTCTAATCGGATTTAGCGATATATTACTTCATCATTTTGCAAACATATTAAATTGCATTAGTACATAAATACTTTCTTAATTTCACAAATTAAGCACTATATATTTTTCTTTTTTGTATCTTCATTCCATGGATTTTAATTAGACTAGCCTCCTAAAAGGCATAAAATCCCCCCCTCTATTCGATTATTTATATTTTATATATTACCCCTATCCATACGCAAAGTCAACATTCTTCGACATTCAAACGCTACTTTCCGTATCAAATAAAAAAGTCGGAACAGCCAGCCTTGCTCTCCAAGGTTTCGTCATTCCAGCTCAATCTCATTTATTTCCTATTGACCACCAATCTATATATTACCCTGCATATGCTCACAACCACGATAGCACTCACATATCCCAGCGCATCCAACACCAGATCAAAGGAATCAAAATGTCTTCCAACAATGAATAACCGAACTGACTGATCGCACAATGATATACACATACAAGTTAATACTGTCAACACCAACATGGTCCCGATATTCTTCGTTACAAATGCATAAAAAATACTAACACACATACCAATGATCAGAAATTCAAATATATGCGCCCACTGACGTACTGACCAATCTACAAATGTACTGGCCCAGTTAAGGAAATCTTCCACAACAGGCAAATGTCCTACCCTTTCCGAAAGAGCAAACGTATCATCCGGTGTCTGGAATGTCAAATAGAATAATATACATAAAGTAATCAGAACAAATATCAGTGAAATAATCAATGGTTTACTATCTTTATTACCAAGCAATTTCTGCTGCATAAACATCCCCCTTTTTTCAACAGGATCTAAAAATTTTATACTTCTAATACAAAAACATCATCCTGATCTGAAATCAAGAAAAAAGTCCCTCACATCACAGCGAAGGACTATACTTTCGACTCAACCATTTATATACCGCGTATCGATCAGCGGTAAACTCTAAACCCGACCATTTATATACCACATATCGGTCAGTGGTAAACTTTCTACTCTACTGTCACACTCTTTGCAAGGTTTCTTGGCTTATCAACGTCCAACCCTCTGGCGACAGATACATAATAACCAAGCAACTGTAATGGTACAACTGCAAGACTGGCAGCGAAATGCTCATCCGTCTTCGGAACATATACAGTGAATTCCGCTGTGTCCTCGATGGAATAATTGCCTACAGTTGTAAGTGCCATAAGGGATGCACCGCGGCTCTTGCATTCTACCATATTACTAATCGTTTTCTCATAAAGTTCCGGCTGAGTCAGCACGCCGATTACAAGAATGCCGTCCTCAATCAGGCTGATCGTTCCATGCTTTAACTCACCGGCAGCATATGCTTCAGAATGAATATAGCTGATCTCTTTTAACTTAAGACTGCCTTCCAGACAAATCGCATAATCAATGCCACGTCCTACAAAGAAAATATCCTGTGCATTCGCCTGTTTGGCTGCAAACCACTGAATCCGCTCCTTATCTTCAAGGATTCTGCCGATCTTATCCGGAATCGTCTGAAGCTCTGTTATATATCCTGTATACTGTTCTTCTGTGATCTCACCACGAACTCTTGCAAATTCTATCGACAGCATATATCCCGCAATCAACTGTGCACTGTATGCCTTGGTTGTAGCCACCGCAATCTCCGGTCCGGCAAGAGTATAGAAAACATTATCTGCTTCACGGGCAATCGATGAACCTACAACATTTACGATACCAAGAGTCTTCACTCCCTGCTCTTTTGCAAGACGAAGTCCTGCAAGTGTATCTGCCGTCTCACCCGACTGACTAACCACGATAACCAGATCATTTTTATTCAAAATAGGTCTTCTATAACGGAATTCCGATGCAAGCTCCACACGAACAGGAATCCTTGCGAGATCTTCCATCACATACTGAGTAACGACCCCTGTATGATATGCAGAACCACACGCTACAATAAATACCTGTGATATGTTCTTAATATCTTCCTCACTCAAGCCCATATCGCTCAGGTCAATTCTGCCATCTTTAATCTTAGAATTCATCGTATCCAAGATAGCCTTTGGCTGCTCATGAATCTCCTTCATCATAAAATGCTCATAGCCACCCTTTTCAGCAGCCTCTGCATCCCATTTGATCTCAACCAGATCTTTCTGGATCTCATCGCCATCTAGATTGTAAAATGTTGCCTTACCGTCAGCTAGACGACCAAGTTCCATATTTCCAATATAATAAACATTTCTTGTATATTTCAAAATAGCAGGAACATCCGATGCGATATAGCAATTTCCATCAGCAATACCAATAATCATCGGACTGTCTTTTCTTGCAACATAGATTTCATTTGGATACTCTTCAAACATCATTGCAAGTGCATAAGATCCACGAATACGAACCATCGCATGATTAATCGCATCTACCGGTGTATGTTCATATTTCTTGTAATAGTAATCCACAAGCTTCACGGCAACTTCTGTATCGGTTGAAGAATAAAAAGAATAACCATTCTTAACAAGCTTCGCCTTCAGTTCCTGATAATTCTCGATAATTCCATTATGTACACCTACAACATTTCCATCATCACTTGTATGAGGATGTGCATTTGTCTCTGATGGTTCGCCGTGTGTTGCCCATCTGGTATGTCCGATACCACAAGTGCCAAATACAGCATGTCCTGCATCTGTCTTCTCAATCAGACCTTTCAAACGTCCTTTTGCCTTAACGATCTTTATCGCTGAGGCATTGTCTCTGACAGCAATACCTGCCGAATCATAACCTCTATACTCTAACTTTGACAGACCATCCAAAAGAATCGGTGCTGCCTGTTCCTTACCTACATAACCAACTATTCCACACATTTGTTTATTCTCCCTTGCTCATTATTATTTATCATTTGTATGAATGATTAGATAAATTATTTTTTGTCAAATTCATATGCGATTGTATCACTCTTTGAAATGATATTCAATCTCTTCAATTTGAATTCGATTTTTTCATGTGCTGGTAAAAAATAGTCGAAACCATGCTAATAGACTTAACTGCATTCAATAATATCAGCTTCTATTGTTTTTCTAATACAATATTTATAAATCTATCTGATTCAATACGTGTCTGACTGCTAATACTCTCTTGTCAGTCATCTGCCTTATTTTAGTTTTCTCTTGCCTAACATCTAACATTTAAAATCTAATATTCCATGTGCATATGTAGCAAAATCCGTATTTCATCGTATTCTATATGTACACTCCGATTGCTTTATTTGGACATCAGTTCCAATTTCATTTTCTACAAGCAATTTTCTAACATCTGCTTCAGATAATTCACAGTTATGACCGATGCACACAGACTTTAATGCTTTTGATGATCCCTTTATCCATGGAATTTCATAATGTTCCTTTATATTTGTTTTCAAGTCACTAACACCGACATCTTTTCGCGCAAATTCAGTTTCCCTAATTGGATAATAAACAATTCGAATTTCTGCTTCAGACTCAAAAGTAGGGTTTTTCACAAACCCTGAATAGTGTTTAAATGTAGGACGAATGCACATTATCCACGCCGATGTTCCTTGTTCTTTCAATGCCCTATAGCAAACATCTGCTATTTGTACTTCAAATTCTTCTGAATGATATATAACAGTATCACACCCTATGGCATTTGATTGAACAGTGCTCGGATGCGGTTTCTGTTGCCTAATACCGTCATTATGAATAAACCAATTTATATCAAATCCCAGTGACACCCCTCTCGTGTGATCTCCGTACTCAGTCCATTGAGAGGATATATCTTCTTTCTGGCAAAAACACACTCCATACGGTGGATCAGTTTGGATTTCTGTCTTATACTGTTGATCAATCAGCTGAATAGCATTATCCAAAACATCCTTTGGAATGTCGGTTTGCTTCAATCTTTTCTTGACGCCTTCCCAAAGAACAACAAAAGTTCTAATTACTTCCTGCTCATCATTAGAATCTGTTAAATCACACAGCCAAAGCACTTTACTCTTTAAAATACTCTTAAACGTTTCAACTGTACAATAATGATAAACCAGATATGTTCCACTCATTCACATTCTCCTCTACATTTTCAATATTGCAAGACACATCTACTCCTACCGCTACATCAAGCTGCCGAACATTCCCCCACTGCGTTATAGAAGATGTCTGATAGCTGTAACCCATCATGATCGTGCTGCTTTTATCGGACATACCTTAATGCATTGATAGCACCGCACACACTTGCTTTCATCAATCTGTGGATACTCAAATTTCTCTTCATCCTCTACCATTGAAATAGCTTCTTTCGGACAAATAGCATAACAGGCTGTACATCCACAGCATTCTTCTTTTCTTTTATATAGTACCGGTATTTCTCTTTCCATATCCAATCACTCCAAGATTGTATTTTTTATTATAGTAATCAACCAGCTTAACAACTACTTCTGTATCAGTCTGGCTATAAAAAGTGTAACCATGCTTCAGCAGTTTTTCTTTCAGTTCTGTGTAATTTTCGACGATACTGTTATGTACATCGACTACCTCGGACTCCACTGCACCAGATCCAGAACGAGTACAGTTACCAGAAACATGCGGATGCGCATTAATCTGGCTTGGCTCCCCGTGTGTTGCCCAGCGAGTGTGTCTAATACCACAGGTTCCTTTCAATGCCTTACCGCCAGCTGTTTTCTCAATCAGATTAGACAGACAACCTTTTGCTTTCATAACCTGTGCCAGACTCACGCTCCAGAATACGGCCAGTATCGCTCAGTGCTTCAGCAATCTTGGACACCGCTTCCTGTGCAGCAGGATCATTCTGTGCGGCTTTCTTATCGGTCACAAGGACATTCTCCAACACCTGCGGATAAGATTTTCAACGGTACCGCCAGTTCACTCATCGTTTTCTTCTTCGCCAACATCACTTCCATCATCTTCAGACTGGTCAGGATACCATCGCCAGTGGTTACATACTTAGAGAAGATGATATGACCGCTCTGCTCACCACCAATGCGGCAGCCGTTTTTAACCATGTATTCATAGACATATTTGTCGCTCACAGCGGTCTTAGCGTAACCGATACCCTGCTCATCAAATGCTTTGTACAGACCAAAGTTGGACATGACCGTAGTAACAACTGTATTATTCAGCAGTTTGCCGCGTTCTTTCATATAGCAGCCATAGATGTACAGGATATCCGTTCCAAAGTATTTAGATATTTTTTATTCTCCTTACAATCAAACACGAAACACAAAGAGTAAGCCGTATTCTAAATTACTCTCTGCCCCCCCGATCACTCGAAGCATACTTTTCATTATTTTCTTTACCTTCCTTTTAACTCTTGTTTTTAAAGAATATTTAATCGGAGCTGCATATTTTTCTTCCAATTCTTCAAAACTCATTGTGTACATATCGTCAAAAAAAGTATCTCTTTGTGATGGCCTTATACACGACTTATATTCAGCTGGATTTCCTTTTACACCAGCTTCATATGTCACTTCTTTTAATTTCATTTCGCAACTGATATAGTTAAATATTTCTTGTCCCTTTTTTGTTCGAATTAATACGAGAGATGTTCCTAACCCGTCATTCATTTCAGGAGCAACATCTTTGATTCCCCAAAAATCTGCAATTGTTAAATCAGACTTTCTTTCTTCCTTGGCCGCACACTCATAGCAGGATGGACGCAGGCAGTAATCTCTCAGAAACATCTGCATATAAGGATCTTTATCTCTAGATATATACAGTTTCTTTTCTTCACTCTGCGGTATATTTTTAAGCATCTCTTTCATGCCAAAATCAACCCAACCGTCATCCTTACAACGAAAATTAATATCCCTTAGCTTGCCACCATTTTTCTTTTCCTGGTATTCTGCGTATTTCTTCCATAGAGCTGGTGATGGTGCACCATGGCAAATTACATCTACACATATAAGATTGTCATAATCTCTTTCAAGAAAATTCTTTAATCCATTTACTTGACAGCCTGTTCCGGTAAATAGTACATGTCTTCCAGCTATTAAATTCCTTTTAACACTCTTAAACGTATTTCCTATCTTTGCCTGAAGATATTTTGATCCCCGTAGCCTTGCCATTCCCACTTCATCTGTAACTGCAATAAACTCTGCTGAATAGCAATCCTCAGACATTGCGACACCATACACAACGCCTTGTTTATTAAGCACATACTCTGCCAGAGAGGAAAAAACTGCCCCAGAAGAACTGTTCAATCTCAAATCTTTATTTATATTGTAACAAGCATATACTTTTTCTGGCTTCATTCGCATTCCTCTTCTATAATCATTTCCTAAAAATTTTCCTAATTGGTCCCATAACTAGCTGTTTCTCTTCCGCATTCACCCCTAAGAAAAACATCGAAAGTGCATACACGATCATATATATAATTGCAAACACTCCCAATTTAACGAGTCCCGTAATACTGGCAAATTTCATAATGAAAAATCCGACTACACAAGGTGCAATCAATGCAGGGATAAACTTTGCAATTTCTTTCCAAAAATAAATCATGTTCATTCCAATACGGGCATGATAATACCAATTCATGAAGATAGCATTACCCGCAATAAGAGAAATAGCTGTTCCAAGCGCAGCACCAGCTGGTCCCATAAGTTTAATCAGCGGAATGCTGATAAATATGTTGGCAATTGCAATTGCCAAATAGACAACTGCCCTTGCCTTATGCATATTCTTGGCTCTTTGAATCTCAATTCCAAGATTTTGTATTAAGGGAACTGTAACAGGAATAATAAGCAACAGTGCCACAGCATACGAAGCACCGTATTCCGTCCCTGCCCAAATTTTTACAAAGGGAACTCCAAAAAATATAAATCCAGACAAAATCAGTCCTAAAACCATAAACTGAATTCGTCCAACCTTTGTAAAAAGTTTAGTTAATTGATCATTATCATTTGTCTCGGCAACAATACGATTAACTTTTGGAACAAAAACATTTGACACGGACGAAGAAAACTGAAGATATAATGTATTAATCTGTCCGCCTACTCCGTATACGGCAACTGCTGTCGTACCAGCAAATCTACCTAACAAAAATTTATCTATGCTCCAATTAATTTGATCGATAATCTGATTCAGGAAGATGAAAAATGTAAACACCCACATTTCCTTAAGCAAACTAAGTTGAAGTCCTCTAAACGCGAATCTGATATGTAATTTTCTAAAACAATAGAACATATTAGATATCAACAATACAAATGTAAGAAATGTTGTTACGGATACCATGCCTATTGATCCGTACCCCATAATAAGTAATGGCAACGTCAAAAAAGGACTAAATAAATTCTGAAGAAGTATCAGCAGTTTTTGAAACAGAAACTTTTCGTGCGCCGTAATTGAGCAGTTAAATACACCATTCGGAAACGTCATTGCAAGGTTTATAATGAGCAGTCCCATCAAAACCTTAGCGGTAGCATATTCGCTTTCTGTAAGACCCGTACCAAAAATGCCACGAATTTTTCCTATCATTACAAGTCCACATAAAACACAGATAACAGAAATGGAACAGAAAATAAGCATAAACATTCCGTTCAACCTTGCAACGCCATCTTCATCTTTCTGTGCTTTATACCTTGAATAAAACCGTAAGTAGGAACTTCCAAATCCCAAACTTAAAAGACTCAAGTAAGAAACCACCGAATACACTAACTGATACAATCCGTATTCGCTTTGTCCCAAAAGGCGCAACATAATAGGGGTGTAAATTAAACTAACTAATATTTTTACTAATTCACCAGCATATGATAGTATAACACCGGCTTTTCGCTGATTAATCATATTTTTCATTTTTCAAAATTTTCTATTCTAAACCTTTCATTTATTAGACTCATTTACTACACAAACCTCATCCTGTTTGAACCCCAATATAATTTTAGCGACATACAATCAATTCTTCAATGCGCTACTCAAAAACTCTCTGGAAGATTTTTGCATAGTAAGAACATTTTTATCGACAATCGAGTAATCGATTGGATTAACTGTTTTGGTCACTAAATTTTCATTAATAGAAATGACACGATCCGGCGTTCCGTACAGTTTCACTAAATCATATATTCTAACGTTCATCAAATCTTCAGGATTATTTGTTGGTCTCTCTAACAAATAAAACTCCTTATGAAAAACATAGGAAAATACACCTGCATGGAATGAATCTGTTACAACAATTTCTGCGTGCTGGATAAGACTAAGAAATTCTGGAATTCCAATATCATATAACTGTTCATCACCAAAATGCCAATCCTGTGTCTTAAACTGAAAAACACTGCTATTAACAATGTGTGGAAGCGTGACAAGCTTTAATCCCTTTTTCTTAGCAAATTCTTTTATTTGTTTTCTTTGATTTCGGTCATCACCAAGCATATAACAAAAAATATACTTTCCATTGATGCACTGCTTTCCTGCTAACTCATGCCAACTTTCTCTGTCTACTAAAAGTGTCGGATCTAATACATGTTTTGTGTTATCAAAAATGCACCTTTTAAACTGCTCCACCGTTGCCTCTTCTCTTAACGAAACAGCAGAATATTTAGCTAATGCCTTTTTCATATATTGAATATACACATCCGGCAGGTTGCTTACCGATACGCTTGATGCATATGAAAAAACAATTTTATGATCTCTAGCATTTAAAAAATTGAATACATATCCATCATCAACCACACCTGGTTTCCAGATCTGATCGCTTCCACTTATAAAAATATCATATTCCTTTTTACACTCAGAAATTGTTTCTTCTGTATAAACTTTAGAATGCCTAATAGATTTTTCTCTAAATTCCGATACTTTTTCTGTACGCAAATTCAAGCATTCTGAATACCGCTTTGCAAAGAATCTTGTTACTATCTTAGAATATACGCGCCATACAACTTCAGCAATGCCCATTTTTACCAGTTTCTGCATTTTCGTCTGTTGCGGCGGCAGATATAACGGCTTTATATTCTCTCTTTTATAAGAGATTAGTTCACTATCATATCCCAATTCACTAATATACTTATCCAAAGCATAGGCTTGCAATAAGCCACCATAGTTTTTACTATTATAATAAAGTGAAATTATACCTACTTTTTTCATCTGACCTTAATAATCCTCTCACCTACTATCTATGAACAGCATTCAAAAAACCATCATAAAGAGTAACCAATGTTATTTTGCTTGAATCAATGTTATAACCTGCTTCGTTTATTTCATCCAAGTGTGATGTTCTTGTTTTTTTCCAATTTACTTTTTCATTCATCATCCTTTGTGCCCATTCAAGCGGAGTTTCATTTAAAGAATAATACCTGATATTTTCTGTAAGTTTTGTGTCTTCTGGAACTCGATCTGAAGCAAAACAAAATAATCCAGACGTCTGTGCCTCAACCGCAACCATTCCTAATCCCTCCATTTTAGAAGGAAAAAGAAGTATGTCCATTGCAGAATACCATTTTTCAACATCACCCACACTTCCCATAAACAGGCATTTATCCGCTATCTCAAGCTCTTTTGCTAACTCTCTAACCGGTTCATCCAGTTCTCCCGCTCCTAGCCATAATAGCCTGGCATCAGGCACTAATTTCTGGAATTCAGCAAATACTCTTACTGAAAAAAACGGATTCTTTAAATAACTCAATCGTCCGACTACTCCAACTACAACAGCATTTGTCAGCCCAAGAGATTCTCGAATTTGATTTCTATTCTCCTTGTTGAACACATATTTTTCGGCATGGATTCCATTGGGGAGGATCTTAAAATTTCCTATTCCAAAGATTTCGTTGCCTGCTGCTGTAGAACAAGCTAAATGTGCATTAGACAATGTTGAACACAAATTATCAAAAACAAAAGATTTGATTTTATTTTTGTAAGTATCTGCCAGCTTCTGAGCATGGCTATGATACACTCTAACCGGAACTTTGTTTTTGTACGCAGACAAAAGAACGGCCGTTCCGTTATGATTTGGCACATTTACATGAACAACATCATACCGTTGCTTCATAATTTCATCCAAAAATCTCATCTTTTTCTTACTGATATAAGAATCAACTTTTGGAAGAAAAAACACCTTTCCACCATTTTTAACAACTTTCTTTTCATAAGGTGAATTAACTTTTTTAAGCACTAAAAAATCAACACAGCTTGAATGAGTCACAAGTTCATCGTAATAATTCATCATACAATTAGTGACTCCATTATTCTGTGTAAAACTATTCACTACAATAAGGACTTTATTTGCATTCATTTTTCTCACTCTCATATAAACCGATATGGTACCACTCCATAGAATTCTGCTGCTTTGGTTATCGTCAGCCAAACAAAGTAAAAGCCAAACATAAAATATATGCAAGCTCTAACAATTGGCTTATTGGATTTCAACTTCATTGAACTGATTGCATAAGGGCAAAGAATCAAAACAAAAGGTGTAAAGTATAGCGAAAATCTGTTCAGAATATTCATGCGAAAAATCAGCAAGTTAAATGTCGACGCTATCAAAACCATGTATAGTAAAAAACTCTCATTTTTCGCCAAACAATACATACTCTCATCACCTTTAAAAAGATGCTTTTCTGTTTTCTTTTCCCATACCAAAACATAATAGCCTAGTAAAAATGGTACAAATGCAAGGATGAAATTATAAATCGTCTGGAAATTTATATGTCCAACACCTTCCGATGCACTTGTCAAATATCGTTCATAATTATTTCCTGTTCCAAAGAAATTGAGTGCAGCCGTATAGAAATTCATATAAAACAAGTAAAAAACCACCATTACTCCTACACCAATGATTATTTGCTTTTTTGTGAACCTTAGCCGATCAAACAGAATCATCAGTGTACACAAAATAGCTGAGCTGTGAAAGGTTGATGCCAACAAAATCAACAATGCAAATTTTATATAATCCTTTAGCCTTCTTTCGCTGTTATTCATCAATGTATAAGCAACCAATATGATTGAAATTGCCAGTCCCTGCCTCATCATTGTCATAAATCGATAGTAAAAACAAGTGAATAGCATAAGCTCAGTGCTTAGTATAACATCTGTCGACTCCTTATAAATAAAATAACCGAATGCTGCACACATTAGAAAAGAAGTTACAAAAATAAAAAATTGCACATCGCTTGAAAAAACATGTAGGAATCTAGTAAAATAGCAATATCCAATTTCGTAGCCAATCGTAGTTGAAAATGTAGGAATCTGCGACCAGCTATAATCTCCAATCATATTAAAACGTTTTGCATAGTGCCCCGCTAAATCCGTTCCAACACTTGGATCTCTTAAACTTGCCACCAAAATCAAAACACCAAATGTAACAATCAGATATATTTTTCTGCGTCTATTTGAACTGTTTGCTCGATACAATTTACCGTATAAATATATAAATACAGCTAATACAAAATAGATTGCCATCTTTATTCTCCTCTTTAACTTTTTCCCACCAGTTCTTTCAGCTTCTTTTTTAACCCAATCGGAATTGATGCTTTTAATGTCAGCGCCACTCTTTTTCTTCCCAATCTCTTTTTAAATTCTTCATCGACCGCATCATACCCATCCGTATGATACAGCCTCAGAATTTTTTCTCGATCTTCACTATAATGAGATGGCTCTCTCAACTGGCCATTATTGGCCGCAATTCGTGCATAGTCGGATGAAATCAATTCCAATGAATCTGTTTCTTTTACCAGCTCCATACCTTTATCTGTATTAACCAATATGCTGGAAATACCATCATAAATTCGGTCTCTCCACTTCTTTTCACGAAAAAGTTCTGGGTGTACTTGCTCAATGCCCCAGTAATCTCCGATGGTTATATCGCTGTAACGAATTTCAGACGCATATTTACAGCTATAACAATTTTCTCGATCTAGTTTACCTTGTAAAAAATACTCATAAAATGATGATAGCCTACAATGGATGTTTCTATTTTTACTCTTAGCACAATAGCTAATATAATAATCTTTCCAGCCTTTTTTCTTATCCCTAAATTCAAAAGTCTCTACGCTATCTGAAAGCGTGTGGATATAATCATTCAAGAGCTTCTGACTTGGAACTCCATGGCAAATGATGTCAACCGTATAAAGATTATCGTATTCCTTTTTCAAGTAACCATTTAAAGAATCTACTTGACACGGCGTACCGGAAAAAAGAACTTTCTTGCCTGACTCAAGATCCTTTTTAATGCAAGGCAGAGCGTCAAAAATGGTACTCTGCACATACTTGGAACCTTGAAGTTTTGGAAGTTCCTCAATCGTGTTAATTCTAATATGCTGCAACACATAGTTTCCGTTCTTTATCTCATATGCCGCACCGTATACAACTCCGCCATTCTGAAGTATTTCTGTCGCAAATGCGCTGAATGCGCCTCCGGAGGATGATTTCATTAACTGATCATGATTTGTATTTGTTGCCACATACCCTGCAATCGGTTTAAATGCCTCGTGAGTCTTTTGATAATTGCATACCGTTTTACATAAACCACATTGCACACACTTGTTTCTATCAATCTGGGGATAAATAAATCCGTCTTGATCTTCTGTCATTTTTATTGCGTTTTTCGGGCATATGCTGCAACACGCACCGCATCCGCAGCAATTTCTCTTTTCATGAAAAAGCTCTATGTTATTCATCCGATTCACTTCTCCCCTTTCTGATCCTCATTCAAAAATTCTTCTGGATAAATGTTGTTGCTTTTACTCTTTCTCGTTCAAGCACATCATTGACTTTTGCAAAATCAATTGGTTCGTATTTCTTCTTATTATTCATTACACGATGTTCTGTTCCCGTAAGTTCCAGCACACTCTGCAATCTGGAATTATATTTACCAGGATAAAAAATGAAAAATTCTTTGTTGAAATTTAAAGAGAAGGCTGTACAATGGAACGAATCTGTAATCACATAATCTGCATAGTTGATCAACGACAAAAATTGATTCACTGTCGGTGTGTAGATCATTTTTCCCTGTTCTTTTAAGTGGTTCAGATAATAGCTCATTCTAACAATCCTACAGCCCGTTTTTTCAGAAAGTTTTTTAGCGAACTGTTCCATCTCTGAATTTGGATTTAAACGGTAAATAATAATGTATTTTTCCCGAATCATTCGAGGGGCAATCATGTCACTCCACTCCTCTTTATTCAGCACAAGCGTCGGGTCAAGGATGTGTTCAACATTTTTATATCCAAGTTCTTCCAAAAGTTCTTTAGCTCTATTTTCACGCACCGAAATTGCACTGTACTTGTGTACATAATTACTCATTTCGGCACGTTCATCTTCCTTAATTGAGTTCATACCAATGCTGACCGCATAACCAACTCGTTTTTTTCCATCGGGAGCAAATTCCAAATAGTATGCTGGAAGAATGCCGCCATTGTATTCGCTATTCCAAGTCTGATCGCTTCCAGTGCAATACACATCGGCTACCGGTGGATTCTTTTTTAAATCATCATAGTCCTTATATCTTCTTGTCAGTGATACATTTTGTGCTAAAAAATTCACACAGACCTTATTTCTCTTTATATTTTCTATTTTTTTCAATGCGACATACGCTACTGACTTCAATACATTTTTTCCAAAATGCTTGCTCTCAAGCCCATCTTTGAGCATAGCATCTTCTTCCGCATTCGGTCTAACATAGTCAATAATCTCAACCTTATGCCCCATCAACTCCAGCTTTTTTTGTGTTGCATAGGTCTGGAGCACAGAGCCATAATTTCTAATATAATGTAAAGTAATTACTGCAACCTTTGACATAGTTTCTCCTTATTATCCGACTAGCTTTTTTTTCATAACCTTCATATACAGTGCTGGACTAACAATAAACAACAACATCTGAATTTTCTTTACTGCATGAAGTTCCGATGTCATAATTTCCCATATACTATTCTTTAATTCCTTCTTAACGAGCTTCACAGCCTCTGAATCCAGTTTTCCTGCACGAACCATAGCATTGGCAATAGAAAGATCACCATTTACGCATTTATATCCTATAGCCAGTTTCTTCATAGAGGCACAGTTCTGTGCCACTTCATCCATTATAAAAGTGACATTACTGTTTTGTTCGTAATACCAGTCCATGGAGTGCCCCGCATTGTATGTTGCTGCCCCCTCACGCTGTGCATAATACGCATAGAGAACATACGGCACATAAACAATGGTTTTGCTTTTAAACATAGCACGCATCAAAAATTCTAAGTCTTCTGCCATTCTTTTACTGGTATCAAAACGCAGATTCTGGATAAGTTCCCGTTTGAAAAGTTTATTCCACACTGTCACTTGAACTGGCCGGCTAAAATCTGCTATGAGCTCAAATGCTTTCTTATTGTCAAATTTCAGCACATTGAAGTCATCACCCGAAGACCTGTGTACAAGTTGATCAGTCGCACCATCAGTAATTGCAAATTGGCACATAGCCATCTCTGCATCAGCCAAGACTGCTTGCCGATACATATCCTCAAACATCGTAGCAGCAACGTAATCATCACTATCCACAAATCCTACGAATTCACCTGATGCCACTTCAAGTCCACTATTTCTTGCTGCTGATACCCCAGCATTCTTTTTGTGGATTACGATAACTCGCTTATCCTTGGCAGCATACTCATCGCAGATATTTCCGCAATTGTCAGGCGATCCATCATCCACGAGTATAATCTCAATTTCCTTAAGTGTCTGTCCTAGCACAGAATCCAGACATCTAGTGAGGAATTTCTCCACTTTATATACAGGGATGATAATAGAAACTTTAGGTTTCATTGTACCCCCCCCATTAATTCTTCCTTGTGTTTAATAACAGATCCTGCTGGTACATCCTTATAAATCAAACAGTTTGCACCGATCACGCAATTATCACCTATGTGCACTCCTGCAAGAATTGTTACATTACTTGCTATCCAGCAGTTATTTCCTATAGAAACTTCCTTGCTTGTGAATCCCTGTGAATGAATCGGAATTCCAGCATTCTTCTCACTGTACTTATGGTTATGGTCGTATATCTTAACACCCTCGCCAAAAATGCAATCATTTCCAATCTTAATTTTCTTTATTGACGTCGCTGAAAAATAATTATTCACAAAACAATTATCGCCAAATTCAACACGACCTGTAGGTTCAATATACAGTTTAAAATTACCTCTGAATTTAAAATGCTGTCCGTATACAAATCTATCTCTGTATACGAAACGATAATATGCAGTTATCACTATCCGTCTGGCATTTATTAAAACTCTATGAACAAAAAACATGACCCTTACTCCTCACTAAGCATTCGTTCATAGCACTCCATCAGTTTTATAACGTGATGTTCCGAAGAATACTTTTCTCTATTAAAATCTTTTTCAATGTTGGACTGCAGTTTGGTTACAAGCGCATCACTTTCCATACTACAGATAGCCTTATAAAGAGCATTTACTTTTTTCCCTGAATAAATCAGTCCATTATATTCATGCTGAATGTAATCTTTACCGGCTGAGCAATCTGAAACAATACACGGCAGACAATATCCTCCCATTACCTCCGGGATAGTTAACGGAGCACCTTCATACCATACCGATGGGAAAACAAGTGCACGTGCCTGAAGGATATACTCCTTCATTTCCGCCTGTTGTTTCCATCCAACAAACTCTATCATGGGGTATTTTTTTTTCAGATCATCCAGTCTATCTCCAGAGCCAATTACCAGTCCACTCACTCCGGCTTTAGTGATTCCCTCACAGAAAAAATCTATGCCTTTCTCATACGACAAGCGGCCAATATACAAATATTTTTTATTTTTGCTGGCAGGAACAATTGACCGCAGTTCAACATTGATTGGATTCGTAATCACCATCTTTTTATAGCGAAAAGGAATTCGTTTCTCAGAAACATTCTCATTGAATTTTGAAATAAATGCCACATATAAATCTGTTCCTTTAACCAGCTTGTGCATGCCAATCTGCCGGATAATTCTATACAGTTTATATATGTAACTTCTCTTGTCACAGTTACACGTCACACAATCAACGCTCAGTGCTTCTCTTTCACATATCTCTTTCTTTTGAAAGTCATAGCAACAGCCGTTTGGACATTGTAGAAAGTAGTCATGCATTGTCACAAGAACTTTAAATCCCATCCTCTTAATTGGAATAAAAATGGATGAACTCAGTACCTTTGACCAGCCGTGCATATGGATAACCGTATCTTTAGGATCATACTCTTTTAACAACTTCTCCATCTCCTGCCGTGCAGAACGATTGTAAATTCCTCTGATGATTCCACGCAACCTGTTGCTGTCTTTTATTGCTTCCTCTTGATTCAGGCATATAACATGTACGTTGCTATTTTTTAGCTCATCACATACCGAACCTTTTCCTGTAAACATGACAACATTGCTGTCTGTTTCTGCAAGTGAAACAGCACTTGTAACAGCTACTCTCTCAGCACCACCAGTTATATTTGCAAAATCACAAACAACAATAATATTTTTAACCTTCATGTCTACACTCTTCCCACCTGATTATTCTATCAACAGTTCTTCAAATTTTTTTCTTGCAACATTCCAAGTGAAATTATCCTTAATAAAGTCACTTCCATTTTTTCCAATTAAGCATCTATTGGCTTCATCTGTAAGCAGATCAGTGACCCAATCTGCAAACTCCGAATTATCGTCTGCAACAATCCAATCTTTACCGTTCACAGCATTTATATTTTCGGCTCCAATGCTTGTCGTTACAATGGGTAGTCCCATCGCCATTGCTTCAAGATTTTTGGTTTTTATTCCACTTCCAAATGTCATTGGGCAAACAAAAACCTTACACCGCTCCAGATAATCTCGGACGTCTTCTACACGTCCAGTAAAATACACGTGTTCTGATTCAAGCTTACGCAATTCCTCCGATACACCACCACCAATAACCATGAACACTGTATCCGGAACCTTTTGCAAAACAATTGGTAGGATTTCTGAAATAAAATGTCGGACTGCATTTTCATTGTGTGCTACACTCATTGCTCCCAAAAAGCCGACTATGTTTTTTGTTGCCTTAGGTTCGCGGTAATAGAAATAATCCACATCCACACCTATCGGAACTGCAACCGCTTTGTCCTGTTTTAATTCCTGATTAAATTCATAGGCCTCTTTTTCTGCGACAAATACTGTTTTTTCACATATCTGTCCAATTTCTTTTTCATATTTTTCCAACAAAGTAACCTCATTCTTCATTACTGCTAATTTCAAAGGTTTGACCAGCATTATTGCTCGGAGAACTTTCGGCACAGTATAAAGAAATGCCCCGTATGGATTTATTCCATCAATGTCATTGTCTAACTGTCTTTTGTAGCGCAACGAAATTCTATCATCCAGATCTGCAATTCTAAAAGAATCTATGTCTCTTATGTATTCAGTACTGCGAACCATGTCTCCAATTACGTATTTTGGATGTTCTTTTTCAACAAGTTCATCTACCATCTTTTTTGCTTCAGGACTCCAGTACAATGCTACCTGCATCGGTTTTTCATGCAAGATAATAGAATCTTTTACAATTCCCAATATGCGGCTTTTTGCAGACGCTTTTGGTAGGACGATTAATTTATCAATAAATTCCGGTTTTTGTGTAGGATCATCACTGCTCTCCAAAAATGCAGCGACAACCAATCGATAACCCAATTCTTCTGATAAAATTCTGCAATAATGATATAAAGATGTCTTTCTGCCAGAAGATGCCGGAAATGGAAGTCTTGGCATTATAAATAATATTGTTTTTTCTTTACTCATCCTTAATTTCTCCAAAAAATTCATTCTCTAGCATCAGACACAGACAATGGTAAACAGGAAGATGCAATTCCTGAATCATATATGTCTCAGTCCGTGGAACTTTGATACACACATCACTCATCTGCGCTAACTTACTGTCCTTTGCACCGGTCAGGCCAATCACCTTCATTCCTTTGGCATGAGCAGTCGTCGCTGCATACAAAACATTTTTACTGTTTCCACTTGTCGAAATGCCAAGAAACACATCCCCGGTCTTGCCATAGCCATTTACCTGCTGTGCAAAACACAGAAGCGGTTCGCAATCATTCATGTACGCAGTAGATAACGCCGGATGTCCATCCAGTGCAATAGCAGGAAGCGCACCTTGCAGGTTTTCTACAAGAACAGTTCCAAGCTCCTTATTTTCCTTAACAAGTTTATCTGCGAAATCTGCGTCTGGTTTTCGAGGGAGTTTGAAGCCTTTCATTAATTCGCCAACAATGTGTTCCGCATCTGCAGCTGATCCACCATTGCCAGCAATCAGTAGCTTTCCACCGCAACCATAGCAGTCTCTAAGAACTTTATATGCCTTCAAAATATCATCTTTTGCCACTAAAAGTTCAGGATATCTTTTTACAAGTATCTCAATCTCATTCATTCGATTTCTCCTTAATTATTCTGGAAGGATTACCAGCAACAACGACATTTGGAGGAACGTCATGTGTCACTACGGCGTTAGCACCAATAACCGCATTGTCACCGATTGTCACATTGCCTAATACACATGCACCAACTCCTATCATCACATGATTTCCAATTACAGGTGCACCACCCTCATTAATTCCTCCTGACCACTTGCTACCTAATGTTACATGTTGAAAAATAGTACATTTTTCGCCAATTATGCATTTGGGATGCACAACACAACCAAGTCCTCTATGGTAAAAATAGGTTCCTGCACCTATTGAAGCTTTAGCACTGATTGAATTTGCAAAGAGTATGTGTTCTAGAATATCTAAGAATCTTCCTATCTTCTGTAGCACTCCTCCATCTCGATTAATGAGAGCATGTGCCCACTTCCACAATATGTTCATTTCTCTCCTCACTTCATACCTGAATTTACAAATGAAGATAGCGATTTAACCGTAACCATCTGACCATAGTTTTCATCAACTTCGCTTAAAAGCACAGTCTTGCATCCAGCATTGATGCCAGCTTTAACATCGTTTTCCCCATCGCCAATCATCCACGACTGTGACAAATCAATGTTATAATCTTCTGCTGCTTTCAACAGCATTCCTGGCTTCGGTTTACGACAGTCACATTCAATCTTCAGTTCCGGGCACTCACCTTCATATCCCTTATGAGGGTGATGCGGGCAATAATAAATGGCATCCAAATATGCGCCTTCTTTTCCAAGGAGTGTTTCCATCTTATTGTGGATTTCTTCAAGTTCATCAAAAGACACTTCTCCACGGGCAATAACCGGCTGATTTGTCACAACAATTGCTAGATAACCAGATTCATTAATCTTACGGATTGCCGTCGCAACGCCATCAATCAATTCAAAATCATCTATCTTTCTAAGAAACCCAACATATTTATTGATAGTACCGTCTCGGTCAAGAAATACCGCCTTTTGTTTGTTTTTCAGATTTTTTCCAGAGACTCTGCCCTCTTTATAATCTGCACATACAGAGTAATACCTCTCTGGAGTGCCCATGTCTTTGACATACTCTGGACTGTCATAACAGAACATCTTTCCTGTCCCCGCTAATGGTTTCAATAACTGACGATCCAAATCGACTTTTACCGGTTTACCATTTGCGCCATTTTTACCTATTAAATCTGCATCAATACCGGAAAACTCCAGTACTTTAGGATTAATAACATGTAAACCTGCATTCACACGATTTTTGTAGTACTGTGGCCGTGCATCTTCCTTGGTCAACCACTTTTCGACTGTGCCATTTTTATCCGCGACAATTAGTCCGCTATCATAGGGATGACTATTCGGATGCGTAAAAAGTGTAACCAATCCGCCACGTTTCCGGTGAAAAGCAACAAAGCGGTTAAAATCCACATCAAACATCGCATCTGCATTTAGAAGCAAAAAATCAGATGTCAGCTTATCTTTTATTTTGAACAGCGCACCTGCATTGCCGAGTGGCTCTTTTTCAAAATAGTACTCAATATGTACACCAAACGGCTTTCCTGTTGCCGGAGAGTTTCCAGAACCGTCACCAAAGTAATCCATAATAATATTTCCCAAGTGACTTACCGTCATAATAATGTCATCAAATCCCTGATCTTTCAGACATTTGATTTCTCGTTCCAATACCGGAATGCCTTCAATTTTTATCATCGGCTTAGGAATATCACTCGTTACAGAGGAAATACGAGTGCCTTTCCCGCCTGCCATAATCACTACTTTCATGTCTCTAATCCTTCGGTGTATAGTCTTCCGGTGTATAATGAATTATACGCGTTCCACTATCTTCAAATTTGAACGGAATATAGAGTAGGTCGCGCATCGCCCAACGAACAGCATCCTGTCGTTCCGGCTGTACATAGAATACAAGGAATCCACCACCGCCGGCACCAAGAAGTTTTCCGCCCAAAGCACCAGCAGCCATTCCTTTTGCATAAAGTTCATCAATGCTATTTGTGGACACCGCTGATCCCGTTTGACGTTTCAACTTCCATGTGTGATCCAACAACCTACCGAAATCATCAAGATTCTTTTCCTTATCTGTCAGAACTCTCTCTGCATCGTCAACTAAAGACAGCATTTCTTTTAACTGTCCTGTTTTATCAACCTTACCTGAGGCATTTACTTTCTGAACGTCAGAAGAAAAGCGAGTAAAACCAGTAAAGAACATCATTAAATTTTGATTTAGTTGCTTCTTTCTCTCAGGTGAAATGATCATAGGTAGGACTTCATATCCATCCGCATTAAAGTTGATACGATTAAATCCACCAAATGATGCTGCAATCTGATCCTGCCAGCCACCTGCTTCCTGACACAGATTTCGCTCCAGATAAATTGCTTCATCTGCCAATTTTTTCTTATCAGCATATTTTCCTTTTAGCGCATAAAAGGCATTCAGCATTCCTACTGCAAAAGAACTTGATGTTCCTAACCCGGAACGTGCTGGGAGATCAGCTTCATATGTAAGACGAATTTCGTGCATGTCTAGCATCTTCATCGCATTGCGAATTGCAGGATGTTGAATGTCATCGATATTTGTCACACGCTCAGTTTTTGAATAAGATAACTCAGTAGAGTAATCAAAGAAACGTGGCAGGTGTCTAACGTTCACGTAACAATATTTATCAAATGTGGTAGACAAAACGGCACCGCCATGTTCTTTAAAAAAGCTTTCCATATCTGTTCCACCGCCAAAAAAAGACATACGGAAAGGTGTCTGTGTAATAATCATTTATTTACTCCTCTGGTCCTTCTCGAACCAATCCCTTAAAAGTATCTTCATATCTATGTACACATCTGCTCTTCACAGATAGTATTTCTTTTTCCTTTTGCTGCTTCTAGTCAGCTAAGTTTTCCCTTAAAATTTCATTATATCCAAACCAATATCACATCGATCCTTCACCCTTCAACACAACACCCACTGTCTTGAACAGTATCTTGATATCGTTTACAAGACTCCATTCATCGATATACTTACGGTCTAATCTTACAACCTCATCGAAATCCGTGATATTACTTCTTCCGCTGACTTGCCAGAGTCCTGTGATACCCGGTTTGATCGCCATACGTCCTCTATGATGGGCGGAATACTTCTCCCATTCGTCCTCTGTTGGCGGTCTGGTTCCGATCAGACTCATATCACCCTTTAACACATTGAAGAACTGCGGGAATTCATCGAGTGACCAGTCACGGATCCGGTTTCCGATGCCCTTCTTGATCGTACCATCCGGCAGCTTCTTGCAGCCAATGATTCGCGGATCATATTCCATCTTGAACATCATGCCATCCTTAACCTGATTCTGCTCCATCAGCTCTGCTTTTCGTGCTTCAGCATCCATATACATACTTCGGAATTTATAAATCTTGAACTTCTTGCCATTCTTACCGATACGGTACTGGGAGAAGAAGATCGGTCCCGGTGATGCGATATAGATACATGGTGCAAGAATGATCGTAAGGATACCTGTAAAGATACATCCTACGATTCCGCCTAAGATGTCTATTGCACGCTTCACAAATGCCTGGTAGGTTGTTATATATGTAGTACTAACGGTCAATACATGATGACCAAGCTGTTTATCGAATACATACTGATAATCGGAGAGCTCTGCCGGAACACGGACACGTACATGAACCGTAATCCCCATATCTGCGAGTTGTCCCAGAAGATTTTCAGGGATATGCCTCTCAAATGGTATATTCACATAGACCTCATCTACCCAGCCATGCATGATCTGCTCCAGAACTTCATCTGTATATGCATATATACCAAGCTCCAGATCCGTATATTCTGTATTATAGCTTTCTGCCTCATCCTCAGTTGCATCTAATAATACTATACCTGCAACCCGATACAGATTATAGTATTCTGTATCCATTTCTGCAAGCAACGCATCCAGATATTCTTTGACTGTCACGATCACAATAGATTTCTTTGCCACACGATGTCTTCGTATATATTCCTTCCAGAGAAGTGTGACCACATAACCTATGACCAGATAAATCATGCCAAACAAAGCCATAACCTTTCTGGAATAGGCCGCACCCATTTTCATCATGAACAGAACGAATACTGCCAGAAGTACAACCAGTACAGACTGCTTCACGGATGCGATTGCTTCACGGAAATGTCCACGTTTCAATACGCCTTTATATATATGACATACTATGGTAACCAATAATTGAAATAATGTCAGAAGTACGGCTATTGTCCGATATAACTTACTATGATACGGATTCTCTGTTCCCATCCGTATAAAATACGCCATACAATAAGATGCATGCAGTGCTACCAGATTCAGCACTGTAAAATCCAGATGTTTTAACCAGCCCTGCGGCCCTTTTCTATACATTCTATTCCCTCATTTCCCTCATAAATGTGTTCATCATGTATCTTTATCAGGTCAAATTATATAAATATAGTTGTTAATGGTTTAGAAATTCTTAACGCTTCTTAACCACTAACAACTATAATTCAATTCCTATTAAAAGTCAATTTTCTAAGCTTAAGTTGAATGTAGAAATTTCTGAAAATAATACTGTTATTTTAGGCAATTTTTCCAAAGTATTCGACGCAGTTCTACAACTTATATCCATTCTTCTTTAACAGCTCTCTCGCCGTCTCCGGTGAATCCACGCCCTCTGCATTCTTGATCGGTGCAAATTCATACTCTCTGATAACTTCAAATGGTAAGCAGTCATTCATAAACTGAAGCATATCAAGCGCAAGGGTTTCAAACTTATAACCATTCGGCTCCGTTGGTTTCACCAGTTCCTGATTCTCATTCATATAAGGTATCGCCTTTTTTGCCATATGAAGCGGCATTTTCTGATTCAAAAGCTGTTTTAACTGATTAACCGGGAAGATATAATTTAAGATCACTCCATAATTATAAGCATACTCGCCCATAACCGTTTTCTTATACCGCATCTCATCTGATAATTCATAATATTCTACTATGTAAGGCTTATTGTCTTTCTTACACAGCACGCCTACCCGTTCATATGGATCTGCTTTCTTTACGACTTTTGCCGCCGACTGGTAATCTTCCATCATCATCGAACCAAGGAATACCGGATCTGCAATCTTCTGTAACACATTGTCCACGGCAAATACATTGATGTACCGAATGCCCTCTTTATCAAGCTGTTCTACCAGTCCTGCCCGTTTCATGGATGAGAACCAGCCACCATTTCCATTTGGTGACAGGCAGATCTTTGATGGTGCTTCCATCAATATCTTTCCATTAAAATCAACGGATGGTACAAGCTCCTGTTTGAAGAAATGCAGATACTCCTCCTTATATCCAAAATTCTTATGCTCTACAAAGAAGGATGTCGTTGCTTCGTAGTTCTTATCACTGGTCATGATATAGAGATGGATCCATCGTCCAAGTGTCCTCACAACAGTCAGGATCGTTTTCACCTGACATTCGAATATATAGAGGTCCCTTGTCTGCCCAAGATTATAGGTTCCTTTCGGTCCGTCAAACCCCAGTCTGGTGCCCTGACCTCCGGCAAGCATAACAAGAGCGAGCTGTCCTTTCTGGATCGCCGTTTCACCAAGCACCTTATAGGCAAATTCATATTCCTTGATCGTGTCAAGTGTCAATGCCTCTGTTGGTGTGATCGTTTCTTCCTTACCGGCTGATTCTTTCTCTTTTAATACATCAAATATAGAGAAGTCGATCTCTTCAATCTGGGAAAGCAGGCTCTGCTTCTCTTCATCGTTTAATTCATCATAATAGGCAAGCACATGCTCCTGCCCGTACTTTTTCAGCACTTCTAAAGCGTTTTCATATGTCATATAATTTTCCCTCATTTCACACTATCTATAATTTTTAACTCGTTTCTTCACCGCAACCGTCTCACCAAACACTTTGAATACATCCTTTAACCCGATCCTTCTTCCACCCTTGCTGTCATCCCGGCTGTAGTTCAGCTCGATCGGAGCTTCGCAGATCTTTCTGCCATCTTTTGCTGCCATGGCAAGGATCTCAATATCAAATGCATATCCTTCCGCCTGCATCCGGCTTACGATCGGTTTGATCACTTCTTTTTTGAATAACTTAATACCGGTCTGTGTATCGTGGGTGTTCAGATGGAACATCATCTTTAACATCAGATAATATCCATAGCTCATGATCTTACGCAGCATCGGATAATGGAGCTTCGACTCCGGATGCAGCTTGGAACCGATCACGATATCGGCATCCTGCTCCTTCATATCCTTTAAGAATCGTTTCAGCAGGATCGGTGGCAGTTCCAGATCGGAATCCAGAAATGCGATGTATCGTCCCTCTGCTGCTACGATCCCTGTCCGGATGGCATGTCCTTTTCCACCATTTGGCTGATATGAGATTCCTCTGATATGAGTATCCTGCATTTCTGCCCGGCGGATGCACTCTGCGGTGTTATCTGCACTTCCGTCGTCAACTGCTATGATCTCATACCGTTTGACGAAACCGGACAGCACTCTGCTGGTTTCAAGCAGATTATCTGTTATATGTGCTCCTTCATTATAGGCGGGCATGACGACAGATAGTGTCACATCCCCTTCCTTATTTGTTTCCATGGTCAACGTTCTCCTGTCTGACAGTCTTATTCTTCTATGTTCGCCTGTTTTACAATACCATAGACTGCCTCTCTGACGATTTCCGACATGGATACACCTTTTTGCTTTGCATACTTTGAAAGCAGTTCATGTGTATCTGTGTCGATTCTTAGTCTCAGAATTGTGTCTTTCCGTTTATCGGTCGGTCTTCCCGGACCTCTCTTGATTTCCTCTGCCATCTCCCTGCTCCGTTTCTTTTTATTTAAAGAAAATATTTCTTTACTCCATGTATCGCATATCCTGCAAAATATCCAAGTGACTTCACTGTTCCAAATCCCATCTTCCGGTATACCTGATACGTCATCTTTGCAGAATGTAATTTGGAACCTGATTTACTGTTCTTCACCATCCGGTAAAGCAATAACGGTTCATTGATGCCTGCTGCCTCCCCGTATTTCTTAAGGATTTGCAGCCAGCAGATATAATCCTCGTGAGCATCATCATCCCCCATCGGGAACTCTGCTGCCACCTCCCGCTTCATCACTACGGATGAGCAGTTGATCACATTCCCATACAGCAGCATCTTGTAAGTGATGTTCTCCGGTACCGGTAAGATCCGTCCGGTATGGGTTCCGTCCTCTTCCATCAGTTCTCTGGCAGTTGAGGATAATACCACTCCGGTCTTCTTCATAACAGCAAGCTGCTTTGAGAGCTTTCCCGGCCGCCAGATATCATCGGAATCTAAGAATGCTACATATTCGCCCTCTGCAAGCTGTACACCCTTATTTCTGGTTGCTGCTACACCAAGATTGGTTTCATTCTTATATAGTCTGACCTGTGGATTGCTTTTATATTCTGCCAGACACTCCGTCAGATCCTCCGGTGAACAGTCGTTGATCACGATAATCTCTGATATCACATCCTGACAAAGTGCGGAATCGATTGTCTGTTTAATTGTTCTGCTGCAATTATATGCCGGAATGATCACGGATACTTCTGGTTTCATTTATTTCTTTTCCTCTACACTATAGAAGGCATCCTCGGCTTCATCATGCGGATGCTTGATGCCTGTTTTCTTTGTCTTGTCTTCGCGGATCGCTGTCGTCTGATTTGCATCGATTCCTTCCGTATTCTCCTTCTGGAATAAGATCTTGAAGGTCAGCAGGATCAGCTTCAGATCCAGCCATAAGGAATACTGCTCATAATATGTCAGGTCAAGCTTCACCTTATCTCTCGGTGTGGTGTTATATTTACCGTAAACCTGTGCATATCCGGTAAGTCCGGCCTTCATCTTCAGACGATAGTCGAATTCCGGGAAAGTCTCCCTATACTGTGCTGCGATCTCCGGACGCTCCGGTCTAGGGCCTACGACTGACATATCGCCCTTTAAGATATTAAAGAGCTGTGGCAGCTCGTCTAAGTGTGTGGCACGGATCACACGGCCAACCGGTGTGATTCTGTCATCATGCTTTCTTGCAAGCTGTGCGCCATGTTCCTCGGAGTCCATCCGCATACTTCTGAATTTCATGATCTTGAATACCCTGCCATTTAAGGTCAGACGATCCTGTTTATAGAATACAGGGCCTCTGTCATAGAGCTTGATTGCAAGTGCGATCAGGATCATAAACGGTGAAAAGATAATGATCATGATCAGGGATACGATGATATCCATCAGACGCTTGAAGATCATATCTTCTCCTGTCAGTCCCTGGTTTCTGGATAATAATAACGGTGTATCAAACAAATGGATCGGTTCTGCTCCTAAGATAATGATATCCGATAACTTCGGTACCACATACGAACGGATCGAATGCTCGAAGCAGTATTTTACCAGTTCGTTTCTGATATATGCCTTTGTCTCACAAAGGATAATACCATCGTACTGTAAGATTTTTTCTTTTAATGCTTTCTCACCTTCACTGACATGAATACGGTCAGCAATGATGTATTTGTCTTTTCTGGCATTGATCTTATCAATGAATTCGGTCGGTGTCTTATATCCGTAGACAAGCAGTAAATGTCTTGGAGGATAAAACTTACGGTACATCATCCTGCAGACAAATACCCATATAAATATAACTATGATCTCTAAGAATGTAAGCTCGATCATGTTCAGTGCCGGCAGATAATTACGGGCAATGATACACAGCTCGACATAACCTACGATATTTGCACAGACCAATGATAATATCTGTGAAAAGAGAACATCCATCACCCGGAGGAAGCCTACTTTATAACCACCATACAGCTTCGTAAACAGATAAATGATAATCGCATACATACCGATTACCGCCCAGTTACCTTTGTTCCAGAACGGAATCTGGATAGCCTGAGTATTATCTGCATATTCGGTATACCACATTCTCGCAAACAGCAGTACTTCCGCAGCTAACAGAAGCACGCCTTCCGAAAATGTGATAATACGTTTGTAAATGTCTCTCTTTCTCACATGTCTGGTTTCTTCCATATCAATCTCCATCCCACCATGAGAGGTGGTCACCAGGTGGATATGCCACCTGCTTTCTCTTCATTTTTTTCTATTGGTATCGATTATTTTAACAGTTCACGGAGCATCTGGTTTACGGATGCCGGATCTGCCTTGCCCTTCATTGCTTTCATGGTCTGTCCAACCAATGCGCCAAGTGCTTTTTCTTTTCCGCCACGGAAGTCTTCGATTGCTTTTGGATTATTGGCAATAACTTCTTCTACGACCTTACGGAGTGCACCTTCATCATTTACGGTGGCGAGTCCATGTTCTTTTACATAGCTTTCCGGTTCAATATCATCTGTAAATATCTTCTCAAATACTTCCTTTGCGACATTGCTGTTGATGGCTTTCGCATCTACCATCTGTATCAGCTTTGCAAGGTGCTCTGCGCTAAATGACAACTCATCTGCATCGATGGAATGTTCTTTCATCAGACGCATGGTCTCTCCCATCAGCCAGTTGGATACCTTCTTCGGATTTGCTCCGAGAGCGATTGTCTCCTCGAAAAGGTCTGCCATCTTCTTTGTATTTGTAATGATATCTATATCATAGTCTGGGATATCATACTCTTCTTTATACCGGATCTTCTTCTCATCCCGGAATTCCGGCTGACGGCTTCGGATCTCCTCCATCCACTCGTCACTGATCTGTACCGGTACAAGGTCAGGATCAGGGAAATAACGGTAATCCTGTGCATCCTCTTTGGAACGCATCGGATATGAATATTCCTTGGTATCATCCCATCTTCTGGTCTCCTGTACAACCTTTTCTCCTGCTTCGATCAGATCGATCTGACGTTCTCTCTCATTCTCGATCGCGTGGGCGATAGCCTTGAATGAGTTCAGGTTCTTTGTCTCTGTTCTTGTTCCGAATTCTTCTGCTCCAACTTCACGAACAGACAGGTTGACATCGGCACGCATCGAACCTTCATTTAACTTACAGTCTGATGCTCCGAGATACTGGATGATCAGACGTAATTTCTCAAGATAAGCAATTACTTCTTCCGCAGAACGCATATCCGGCTCAGATACGATCTCGATCAGAGGTACACCGGAACGGTTGAAATCGACCAGTGAACTGTCTGTATATGGATCATGTACCAGTTTACCTGCATCCTCTTCCATATGGATCTCATGGATCCTTACGAATTTCTTCTTGCCCTCTACTTCGATCTCTACCTTTCCGTTTCTGCAGATTGGGTAGTACAGCTGAGAGATCTGATAGTTCTGTGGGTTATCCGGATAGAAATAATTCTTACGGTCAAATTTACAGTTCTGTGTGATCGTACAGTTGGTTGCAAGACCGACAGCAACTGCTTTTTCTACTACCCCTTTATTCAGTACCGGAAGGGAACCCGGCATACCGGTACAGACCGGACATGTATGTGTATTCGGTGCACCACCAAATGCGGTACTGCAGCCGCAGAATATCTTCGTCTTTGTCGCAAGCTCTACATGAACTTCCAGACCGATCACGGTTTCGTATACTTTACTCATCTTACAGACCCCTTTCTGCTACAGCGGCAGGCTGCTTGTACTCTCTTGTCTGCTCAAATGCATATGCCGCCTGAATGATTGCTTTCTCGTTAAATGCATCTCCTACCATCTGGACACCGATCGGCATGCCGTCTTTGTCGTACCCGCATGGAAGGGAAATACCCGGAAGTCCTGCAAGGTTAACCGGAACGGTATATACATCGCCCAGATACATCTTGATTGGATCGGATAAGGACTCACCCATGGTCAGTGCCGTTGTCGGAGCAACCGGGCCGAGGATGATATCGTATTTTGCAAATGCTTTATCATAAGCCTGTTTGATCAGGGCTTTTACCTTAAGTGCTTTTACATAGTATGCATCATAGTAACCGGATGACAGGGTAAAGGAGCCTAACATGATACGTCTCTTTACTTCTGCGCCGAAGCCTTCGGAACGTGTCTTCTTATACATGTTGTGAAGGTCTGTGTACTCTGCTGTACGATAGCCGTATTTTACGCCGTCGAAACGTTCCAGATTCGAGCTTGCCTCTGCGGATGCAATGATATAATATGCAGGAATTGCATATTCTACCATACCAAGGTCAAATTCTTCCACGATCGCACCTTTTTCTTTTAACACTTCAGCTACATGGTACACAGCATCCTTGATCTCAGGATCCAGTCCTTCTGTGAAATAGTCCTTTGGAAGTCCGATGCGCATACCTTTTACATCGTCCTTTAATGCGCTTGTAAAATCATTATCCGTACGTTCTACAGATGTAGAATCTTTCTTATCATACTGGGAAATGATCTCTAATATCGTTGCACAGTCTGTTACATCCTTTGCAAGTGGTCCAATCTGGTCAAGAGATGAACCATATGCAACCAGACCGTATCTGGATACTCTGCCGTAAGTTGGCTTGATTCCTGTTACACCACAAAATGCTGCCGGCTGGCGGATCGATCCACCGGTATCGGAACCGAGTGCACACGGTACTTCTTCTGCTGCAACAGCGGCTGCTGATCCACCGGAAGAACCACCCGGAACTTTATTTGTATCCCATGGATTCTTTGTCTCGCCATAATAAGAAGTCTCGGTTGTACTTCCCATCGCGAACTCATCCATATTTGTCTTGCCTACGATCACGGCTCCTGCTTCCATTAATTTCACAACAGCATCTGATGTATAGGTCGGTACGAAGTTTGATAAGATCCTGGATGCGCAGGTGGTAAGTACACCGTTCTGACACATATTATCCTTGATCGCGATCGGCACACCTGCCAGCGGGCCTGTCAGCTCGCCGCTGTCGATCTTCTTCTGTATTTCTTCTGCCTGTTTGAATGCACCTTCTTCATCTACGGTGATAAAACAGTTATATTCTTTGTCGTATGTCTTTATATTCTCGATGCAGGCTTTGGTTGCTTCCATAACGGAGATCTCTCCGCCCTTGATCTTCTTTCCAAGCTCTACTGCTGTCATACTCATCATATCCAATGTCCGTTACCTCCTAATCAAATGTTCTTGGCACCTTATAGCAGCCATCTTTCTGCTCCGGTGCATTTGACAGCATATTCTCTCTGTCGTCGCCATTTGTTACTTCATCTTCACGGAATACATTATTATAAGAAAATGTATGGCTCATTGCTTCCACATTCTCAGTGTCCAGTTCGTTTAACTTACTTACATAGTCAAGCATATCTGACATATCTTTCTTTGCCTGCTCCTTCTCCTCATCGGAAAGCTCAAGCTTCGCCAGAATACCTACATAATCGATTGTTTCGTCTGTAATAACCATGGTATGTCTCCTTGTCTGGGTTTTATTAGGCAATTGCAATACTACTCTTTACTATGTTTGGATACTTTTGACCTTACCAATCAGGGGACGCTTTCGCTCGTTTCGGTCTGCAGCGGTACTAAGATGCCGCTTATGCGCCATCTAAGGACCGGCGACCTCAAATGCCCCTGTATTAGTAAGTCAAAGTATCCAAACAACATTCAGACTATTGTTTTCGCAATTGCCTACTATTATTTATAGTACCACAAAATTAGTTAGAGTGTACCACATAACTCCGTTGTTTGCAAGTCTACATAAAAAGGAAGGCATTCCACCTTCCTTTTTATGTCTTTGTAGCCATTCACACCTCATCATATGCAAAGAGGAGTGTGATGAAAACCACACTCCTCTTTGTATTCTTCATAAAGAGTTTTATGCTGGTTGTCAGCCTCGATATCCAGTTAAGATATCTAAATCGGCGTGGAAATCATTAAGTCCCCCACGTGGACTACAACCATATCCTGATTGCACGGCTCGATATCAATTAAGATATCTAATGAAATGGATTTTTTACCCTGCTCCATTTGCAGCCCAACTTTTTACGATGCTCTTTCATCGAGAATATCTCTATTCTTATATTTATAATACTCAAATCATATTATAAAAACAACATTTTTATAGTTATTTTACAACATGCCCTCTAAGGTCTCACGGATTGCCTTGATGAAGTTCTCGCTGTTTAATACAGTTGGATTCTCAAGGGTTGTGATAAGTGCAAGATCCTTTGTCATCTTTCCGGATTCGATCGTTGCGATCGTTGCTTTCTCAAGCTTGTTTGCGAAATCAACCAGAGCGTCGATTCCATCCAGTTCACCACGTTTTCTGAGTGCGCCTGTCCATGCAAAGATTGTTGCAACAGAGTTTGTGGATGTTTCTTCACCCTTTAAGTGCTTGTAGTAGTGTCTCTGAACTGTTCCGTGTGCAGCTTCGTACTCATACTTTCCATCTGGGGAAACCAGTACAGATGTCATCATGGCCAGTGAACCAAATGCAGATGATATCATATCACTCATTACGTCACCATCGTAGTTCTTGCATGCCCAGATGAATCCACCCTCGGATTTCATAACTCTTGCTACAGCATCATCAATCAGTGTATAGAAATATTCAATACCTGCTGCATCGAATTTCTCTTTGTATTCTTTATCAAAGATCTCCTGGAAGATATCTTTGAATGTATGGTCGTATTTCTTTGAAATCGTATCCTTGGTTGCAAACCAGATTGTCTGCTTGATATCCAGCGCATAGTTGAAGCAGCATCTTGCAAAGCTTTCGATTGACTTGTTGATATTGTGCTGTCCCTGGATCACACCCGGTCCGTCGAATTCATGGATCGTCTCTTTGATCACTGTGCCATCTGCACCTGTGAATACCAACTCAGCCTTACCGGCACCCGGAACCTTGATCTCTACGTTCTTATATACATCACCATATGCATGTCTTGCGATTGTGATAGGAGCCTTCCAGTTCTTTACACATGGCTCAATGCCCTTTACGATGATCGGCGTACGGAATACAGTTCCGTCGAGGATCGCACGGATCGTTCCATTCGGACTCTTCCACATTTCCTTCAGATCATACTCTGTCATACGTGCAGCATTTGGTGTGATCGTTGCACATTTAACAGCAACGCCATACTTCTGTGTTGCATATGCGGAATCAAATGTTACCTGATCATTTGTCTCATTTCTATATTCAAGTCCCAGATCGTAATACTCGGATTTCAGATCGATAAATGGGTAGATCAGTTCATCCTTGATCATCTTCCAGAGAATTCTGGTCATCTCGTCTCCATCCATCTCTACTAAAGGGGTAGTCATTTGAATTTTTTCCATCTTGCTCGTTCCTCCATGTTCTTTTATTATAGTTCTAATTACTTACCTGTTTTTATACACGCCTAGAATTATACATGAAAAATGTTGCTATTTCCAGTTTTTTGAAAGTTTTTTACACATATCCGTAAATTCCGCGCACGGACACTTCCCCGGATATAATGATCGACTCCTGTCCATCTTTATCCTTCACACGAAGTCCTCCATTTGGTGCAAGTCCGAGGGCTGTGTATTCTGTCCGGTTATATCCTTCGATCACATAGACCTGTTCATCCTTGTTCACAAGGATGGAATTATATTCATCCAGCATAAACTGAAGATCCTGACATTTGACAAATGCGTCATACAGCTCTTCAAAATGATTTGCCACACTGGCGACCAGTTTGCTTCTGTCACAGCCGGTTCCGTTTTCCAGCTTGATCGATGTCGCCTTATCTGCCAGTTCTTCCGGAAATTCCATCATGGATACATTGATGCCGATACCTACAACTGCATATTTGATATCCATACCTTCCGAACTCATCTCTGTAAGAATGCCACAGATCTTCTTGCCGCCGACTACAACATCATTCGGCCATTTGATCTGTGCCTGTAAGCCCGCTGTATCGGCAAGAGCACGCGCCGTTGCAAGTGCCGAAAGGATCGTAAGTCTGGATACATTCTCGATCGGCACATCCGGACGGAGCAGAAATGTCATGGCTATGCTGGTTCCCTTCGGGGTGCTCCATGCCCTTCCTCTTCTTCCTCGTCCTGCATTCTGTTCGTTTGCAACAAACAACGCTCCGTGTGTTCCATCTGTCTCTCCTGCAAGCTTTGCCCGTATATTTGTGGAATCCGTCTCATCATAATAATACAGTTCTCTTCCGATCACCGATGTCGTGAGTGCTGCCTCTATCTTCTCTTTCGTAACAATATCCGGCTCTCCGACCAGACGATAGCCTTTATTATTTACAGCATCTATAATGTAGCCTTCTGCCTTTAAGGCATTGATGTTTTTCCAGACAGCGGTTCTTGAGACACCTAATTTCTCACAGATCGCCTGACCGGATATATAATCACTGCTTGTCCGAAGCAACGCAAGGATTTTTTCTTTCATGATTTACCTTCTTTCTGTCTCACTTTCCTGATAAATTCCCATCTTCTTTAATAAATGATAATAGATTGCATCGCACTTATCACGTTTTCCGCTGAACGGCAGTACGAATTGCTCTTTTCCTATATCAATCTTCAATATGTAATATGGCAAATGCGGATCCGGAATGACCAGATTCACATTTGTAATCTTCTCATATGGTGTATGATAAGATTTCTTTCCCTTTTCTATGATCAGTTCATCGTCTTCAAAATGATAGGTCAGATCAAATGCCGATTTTCGAAATGATGATTTCACCAGCACCAATCCGTATACTCCAAGTGCAAGACCAAATGCCAGCTTAAAAATACGACCACCGGTACTGCCATGGGATTTGATCATCAACAGGATAAATGCTGCTCCGATAACAACAAAAAATACACCAACCATCCGGTATGCAATTCTGGTTGCTCTGTTTTTCTTTACGGTATGCTGCATGTGTTTTCCTCGTTCTTTCTGTATATTTTCTGTTCTCTATTATATTTTCTACAGTCATAAAAAGCAAGCCGGAGTAAACATGACATTTTGCACTAAAACCCCCGACAAAAAACATGATTTTTACCAGATTGATTTTTCTTATAAAAAGAAGTAATATCCAGTATGCATTTAGAATATGGAAGTCGTTGCGGGCGGTTTATTTAATAGAATCATACGACTTGCCAATACAGGGACATTTGAGTCCGCCGGTACTCACATTTTGCACTTAGTGAGTGCTCGCACGAACTTAGAGCAAAAGCGCACCCTTGTGGTGCGATGGCGCATAAGCGGCATCTTAGTACCGCTGCAGGACTCAACGAGCGGAAGCGTTCCCTGTTGGCAATGTCAGTATGATTCGTAAATAAACTGTTCGCAACAACTAAACTAACACAAGGAGGTAAAATCATTGAAAAACTTACTGAAAAAAATTAACGGTTCCAAGGATCTGACTGAAGGCAATCCTATGAAACTGATCTTGAACTTTGGACTGCCATTATTATTTGGGCTTTTATTCCAGCAATTTTATAACATGGTCGATACAATCATCGTTGGTAAATTTCTGGGTGTCGATGCACTTGCAGCCGTCGGCTCAACCGGATCGATCAACTTTATGATACTCGGTTTCTGCATCGGTATCTGCAATGGTTTTGCCATCCCGGTTGCTCAGGCCTTTGGAGCAAAGGACACTGATAATATGAAGAAGTACATTACAAACTGTGTCTGGGCTTCGATCTTCTTCGCTGCCGTTATGACAGTTGCAGTCGGAATTCTTACCAGAAATATTCTGATCTGGATGAAGACACCGGACAGCATCCTGGATCAGGCATTTATCTACATATTTATTATATTTATGGGAATACCTGCAACCTTCCTTTATAATATGGTTTCCGGTATCCTGCGTTCTCTCGGCGACAGTGTAACCCCTGTTGTCTGTCTGATTGCATCCTCCCTGTTAAATATCGTACTGGATATCCTGTTAGTTCGTCCGATGGGTGTCGCCGGTGCTGCTGTTGCAACCGTTGTTGCACAGGCAATCTCCGGTGTCGGCTGTCTGATCTATATGTGTAAGAAGCTCGGATATCTTCATTTTACAAAACAGGACTGGGCATTTAGTATGCGCCACTGTCTGACCTTATGCGGTATGGGTGTTCCGATGGGGCTTCAGTACTCGATCACAGCGATCGGCAGTGTTATTCTTCAGGCTGCAGTTAATTCGATGGGTGAATCCGTTATCGCTGCCGTATCCGCCGGAACAAAGATCTCCATGTTCCTCTGCTGTCCGTTTGATGCCATGGGATCGACAATGGCAACCTACGGCGGACAAAATGTCGGTGCTAAGAAAATGGATCGTGTGGATGCCGGCTTAAAGGCATGTATCAAACTCGGTATTGCCTATGCGATTCTTGCATTTGTATTTATCCTGTTATTTGGCAAGAATCTGGCACTCCTCTTCCTGGATGCAGAAGAGACAGAGATCATCAAGCTTGTATATTATTTCCTGCTTGGCAACTCAGGAGCTTACATCCTACTTGCCCTTGTAAATATCGTCCGGTTTATGATTCAGGGGCTTGGCTATTCCGCCTTTGCCGTTATCGCAGGTATCTGTGAAATGGTTGCCCGTACGATCGCAGGCTTTATCCTGGTACCAAAATTCGGTTATGTCTTTGTAGCACTCGGCAGTCCGCTCGCATGGATATTTGCAGATATCTTCCTGATTCCTGCCTATATCTATGTTGTAAAACGTCTTCGCCGCAAGTTCGGTCAGGAGACCCCGGCGATGCTGAAGCGTTGTCCAAAGAGCCTTGCATAAAAAAATAGCGATGATGGATTTGTACAAACAAATGCTGTCGTCGCTATTTTTTTGATACAGCTTTTTCATATAATTAAAAAATCCATACCGGCAACATATATATTCACTCAAATACATTTGCTGCCAGTATGGATTTTCTTTTTTAATTCTTATTCTTTATTTATTTCTGTAGATAATATCAGTTCTCTTTGGTCCGTTTGAAACCATAGTGATCGGATATCCGATATGTTTCTCAATGAACTCAATGTAGTTTCTGCAGTTCTCTGGAAGATCTTCGTAGTTCTTGATACCACGGATATCTGTCTTCCATCCCGGCAGAACCTCATATACAGGCTTTGCTTTCTTTAACTTAGCTGTTGTAGGGAAGTCTGTTGTTACTTCACCATCAATATCGTATCCGACACATACAGGAATCTCATCCAGATAACCCAGTACATCAAGTACGGTAAATGCTACATCTGTTGTTCCCTGCATACGGCAGCCATACTTGGAAGCTACACAGTCGAACCATCCCATACGTCTTGGACGTCCGGTTGTTGCACCGTACTCACCGCCATCACCACCACGACGTCTTAACTCATCTGCTTCATCTCCGAAGATCTCGCTGACGAACTCACCGGCACCTACAGCACTTGAATATGCCTTTACTACTGTTACGATCTGCTTAATCTCATATGGAGGAATACCGGCACCGATCGCACCATAAGCAGCCAGTGTAGATGATGATGTAACCATAGGGTAAATACCATGATCCGGATCCTTTAATGTTCCGAGCTGACCTTCTAACAGAATTGTCTTGCCTGCTTTGATCGCTTCATGGAGATATGCGGATACATCACATACATATGGCTCTACGATAGCCTTGTACTCCATCAATGTTTCATATACTTCATCTACTGTAAGAAGTGGCTTCTTATACAGATACTCAAGCAGAACATTCTTGGATGCGATAACTCTGCTGATCTTATCCTTCAATTCTTCCTCTGTGTCAAACAGTTCGCTTACCTGGAAACCGATCTTTGCATATTTGTCTGAATAGAATGGTGCGATACCTGACTTTGTAGATCCGAATGACTTACCGGCCAGTCTCTCCTCCTCGTACTCATCAAACAGAATATGATATGGCATAACCATCTGTGCTCTGTCTGAGATCAGGATCTTTGGCATTGGAACTCCCTTTTCTACGATGCTGTTCAGCTCTTTGAACAGAACTGGGATATTTAATGCTACACCATTTCCGATAACACTTGTTGTATGATCATAGAAACAACCGGACGGAAGTGTATGCAATGCAAATTTACCATAGTCATTTACAATTGTGTGACCTGCATTTGCACCACCCTGAAATCTGACAATAATATCAGATGTTTCCGCCAGCATATCTGTTATTTTACCTTTTCCTTCGTCGCCCCAGTTGGCTCCGACAACCGCTCTTACCATATTTTTATCCTCGCTTTCATGGCATTTTTCCGGAAATATCTTCCGAAATTGAACTCAATTACTTTTACATTATAGCATGTATGTATTATAAGTAAAATCGATATTAATTATATATAGCATAAGTAGTGCTTATATTTATTCTTTACAAATACATTGATTCGGTTTACACTTTCAATATAACAATTAGCATAACTGCATTTCTATATTTGATATCGTGTATACATCATTTGATATACATATACCCGATATATGCATATGCATGGCCTTAATAACGTTTTTACAATTATCTGTAATAAAATTAACCGGGAGCTTCGATTATGAATATTAATTATGAATATTATAAAATCTTCTACTATGTGGCAAAGACAGCGAGTATCTCTGCTGCCGCCAAAGAGCTGTGCGTATCCCAGCCCGCTGTCAGTCAGGCGGTCAAATCTTTAGAACATGCAATCGGTATCAACCTGTTTATCCGGACGAAAAAAGGTGTATCCCTGACAGGTGCAGGCGAACTTCTCTACAAACATGTAGCCGAAGGATACGAGGCAATCTCCATGGGCGAACAGCAGCTTGCCCGACTGATGCACTTAGAAACCGGCGAGATCCGGATCGGAGCCAGTGATATGACACTCCAGTTCTATCTGCTTCCGCATCTCGAACGCTTCCACCAACTCTATCCCGGCATCAAAGTACATGTAACAAATGCCCCGACCCCAAGTACGATCGATCACTTATTTGCAAATAACATTGACTTCGGTATCGTTACAACTCCTCTCCCACAGAATCCGAATATGGAGATTCGAAACGCGCGGGAGATTGAAGATATCTTTATAGCCGGTCCAAGATTTAACGACCTGAAAGGTAAAGTTCTCGACTATCCGGATCTGCAAAAGCTTCCGATCATCTGTCTGGAAAATGACACCAGCACAAGAGCCTATGTGGATCAGTTTCTTGCAAATGAAGGCGTCACGCTAACCCCTGAATTCGAGCTTGCAACCAGTGATATGATCGCACAGTTTGCAAAGAGGAACCTTGGAATCGGATCGATCGTGGCCGACTTTGCCGGTAACTATATTGACCGTGGTGAGATCTTCCGGTTAAATTTCAAGAAGCACATTCCCAAGCGGAACATGTGCATCATCAGCGACCGCAGACGTGGCATGAGCATCGCCGCTATGAAGTTGATGGAATTGCTGTAGCTTTCCTGTCATCCGATAATTGGTTCTTTAACTGTTAATGAACTTCTGATCTATATTGATTATAACGCTATAACAAAATATCACATGAATTAATCAGGGATGCATATCCCCTTGTAATGACATTGTGAGGATTTCGTTATGAAGTGCACATTACCAGTAAATGCGAGTGCTTGTTTGAGCCGAAGGCGAGTTAGCACAAGAGCATTTACGAATCAGGTATGTGCACTGAATAGAAACCACAACACGTCATTACAGGGGGATATGCATCCCTAATTGATTCATGTGATATTTAACTTTTATACGTTGATCTCAGCGGTCATGCCAAGTATGTCTTTATTTGCATCAAGTACCGGCTTTACAACCTCTGTGATGAATTCTTCGGTCTGCTCCGGTGCGCGTCCGACAAAGTTCTTTGGCTCAAGGATGGCTTCGATCTCTTCCTTGGTCATGCCAAATGCAGGATCTGCTGCGATCAGATCAACAAGGTTATTTTCCTTGCCCTCTTTCTTTACAGTTGCGCCTGCCTGCATGGAGTATTCACGGATAAGCTCATGCAGCTCCTGACGATTGCCGCCACGTTTTACAGCATCCATCATGATATTCTCAGTTGCCATAAACGGAATCTCCTTCATGAATCTCTGATAGATAACCTTATCATATACAACCAGACCATCTACAACATTCAGATACAGGTCTAAGATACCGTCGATTGCAAGGAATGCTTCCGGAACAGATACACGCTTGTTTGCGGAATCATCCAGTGTTCTCTCAAACCACTGTGTTGCTGCTGTAAATGCAGGATTTAATGCATCAGCCATAACGTAGTTTGATAAAGATGCAATTCTCTCACTTCTCATCGGATTTCTCTTATATGCCATTGCTGATGAACCGATCTGGTTCTTTTCAAATGGCTCCTCGATCTCTTTTAAGTGCTGTAACAGACGGATATCATTTGAGAACTTATGTGCACTCTGTGCAATACCGGAAAGTACATTTAACACTCTGGAATCTACCTTACGGGAATAAGTCTGTCCGGATACAGGATAGCATGCTTCAAATCCCATCTTCTCTGCGATCTTCTTATCGATCTGACGAACCTTCTCATGATCTCCGTTAAAGAGCTCTAAGAAGCTTGCCTGTGTTCCTGTTGTTCCCTTACATCCCAGGAGCTTCTGCTGACCGATCATGTAATCCAGATCAGACAGATCCAACATCAGTTCCTGAAGCCATAAGGTTGCACGCTTACCAACAGTTGTTGGCTGTGCAGGCTGGAAATGGGTAAATGCCAGTGTCGGCAGATCTTTATATTCCATAGCGAACTTGGACAGTTCGTTGATCACATTTAATAATTTCTTTCTGACAAGCTTCATAGCCTCTGTCATAACGATAACATCTGTGTTATCACCAACATAGCAGCTTGTTGCTCCCAGATGGATGATGCCGGCAGCCTTTGGACACTGAACGCCGTATGCATATACATGGCTCATAACATCATGACGAACCATCTTCTCACGCTCTTTTGCTACATCATAATTGATGTCCTCTGCATGTGCCTTTAACTCATCGATCTGCTCCTGTGAGATAACCGGCTTGCCGTTTTCAGAAAGGCCGAGTTCATACTCCGTTTCTGCAAGGGCGATCCATAATTTTCTCCATGTCTTAAACTTCTTATCCGGAGAGAAAATATACTGCATTTCTTTACTTGCATATCTCTCGCAGAATGGGCTTGTGTATCTGTCTGTACTCATTTTTACCTCTCCTGTATTTCTTTATTTTACTTTTGAATCTTCACCGCGTTTGAAATTCTCATGTTCTCCGCGGATATCTTCCTTTGGTGGCTCCATCGGATATTCCCCTGTAAAGCAGCCGTGGCAGTACTGTCTTCCACCGGAGATCTCTACCAGCCGCTCCTTGCGAAGATAAGCAAGGGAATCGGCGCCGATAATCTTGCAGATCTCATCAACCGAACGGTTATATGCGATCAACTGCTCTCTATCCGGGATATCCGTTCCAAAATAACAAGGATATAAGAACGGAGGCGAACTGATCCTTACATGAACTTCCTTTGCGCCAGCCTCGCGAAGCATTCCTACGATACGGTCTGAGGTTGTACCTCTGACAATGGAATCATCGATCATAATGATACGCTTGCCCTTTACCGCTTCTTTTAATACATTTAACTTCACGCGGACACTGGACTCTCTCTGGCTCTGCTGTGGCTTGATGAATGTTCTGCCGACATAGCCATTCTTGACAAATGCCGTTCCGTATGGAATGCCGGATTCCAGTGAATATCCCTGAGCTGCTGCATTTCCCGATTCCGGAACACCTACAACCATATCTGCATCTACCGGACTATCCTTTGCAAGACATCTTCCCGCGATCAGTCGGGATTCATAGATTCCCATTCCGTCAAATACGGAATCCGGACGGGCAAAATAGATATATTCAAAGATACATCTTGCATGCTTCTCCTGACACATGTCCTTATAGGACTGAATACCATACTCAGGCGAGATCGTTACGACTTCTCCGGGCTCTACATCACGGATAAATTCTGCACCGATCGTATCAAGGGCGCAGCTTTCCGATGCAAGAATATAGGCATTATCACGTTTTCCGATACAGAGCGGGCGGAATCCAAATGGATCTCTGGCTCCAATCAGCTTTCTTGGACTCATTACTACAAGTGAATAAGATCCCTTCACTTTTCTGAGTGCTTTCATAACTGCTTCCTCGGCACTTGCACTGTTCACACGTTCTCTTGCGATATGATAAGCAATAACCTCGGAGTCGATCGTCGTCTGGAAGATCGCACCTGTAAGTGCCAGTTCCTTACGAAGCTCCGGCGCATTGATCAGATTACCGTTGTGTGCAAGACCAAGTGTACCTTTTACATAGTTTAAGACTAATGGCTGAGCATTTTCTATCGTACTCGCGCCGGCAGTTGAATATCTGACATGTCCGACACCGATATTCCCTTTTAATTTCTCAAAGGATTCCGGTGTGTACACCTCGTTTACCAGACCCATGCCCTTCATGGAGCTTACCTTCCCCTTGGGACCTTCCGTGTCTGATACTGCGATACCACAGCTCTCCTGTCCTCGATGCTGCAATGCAAACAATCCATAATAAATGGAGGTTGCAACATCATTGTTGTCAAAATCATACATTCCGAAAACACCACATTCTTCATGCATCTTGTCATCATTCTCAAAATAATGGGATCTTATATTCTCGTTCATGTTTTGCCTCTCGTATTTTATTTTTTAACACACTAAGACTTTATACGTTTTCTGTTTTTCTGTCAATGTTGGAATGTGAAAAATTATTCCGGAAATTAACAGCCATTTTCTCTATATTGCATAACCTTTCTCTTTGATCAGATCTACCATCTGATATACATATTTGTTGCAGAGTTCATCACTCTCTGCTTCTACCATAACACGAATAAGCGGTTCTGTTCCGCTCTGGCGAAGAAGAAGTCTTCCGTCAGAACCAAGCTCCTCTGCGATCTTCTGATTTAATGCCTGCACATCCGGATCATTCATAACCGCATCCTTACTGGATACCTTTACATTTACCAGAAGCTGCGGGAAGATCGTCAGGCTCTTGAAGCACTCTGATAATTTACATTTGCGTTCCAGAATAACTTCCATGATCTTCAAAGACGTCAATACACCATCTCCGGTCGTTGCATATTTGGAGAAAATGATATGTCCGGACTGTTCGCCGCCGATAGAATATCCATGCTCCATCATGGATTCAAATACATATTTGTCACCGACTGCTGTCTTATCATAGGAGATTCCCTTCTTATCCAGTGCTTTATATAAGCCAAGGTTTGACATGATCGTTGTTACGATCGTATTCTTATTCAGTTCTCCACGTTCCTTCATATAACGTCCGCAGACATACAGGATCTTATCTCCGTCTACTAACTCACCCTTATCATCAACACACAGACAACGATCTGCATCACCGTCATAAGCAAATCCTACATCCAGTCCTTTTTCTACTACAAACTTCTGCAGTCCCTCAATATGGGTAGATCCACAATTTGTATTGATATTGGTTCCGTCCGGATCATTATTGATTACATAGGTCTTTGCTCCGAGTGCATCAAATACTGCCTTTGCAACCTGATAGGCTGCACCGTTTGCACAGTCCAGTCCAACCCGCATATTCTTAAAGGATCGGGTAGGGATCGTCATCAGGTATCCCATGTAACGGTTTCTTCCCATAGAGTAATCAACTGTGCATCCGATATTTTCTTTTGTAGCCAGTGGAATCTCCGGAATCTCTCCATCGATATAACGCTCGATTTCTTCTTCAACCGCAGCCTCTAATTTGTAACCCATGCCATTGATGATCTTGATACCATTGTCATAGTATGGATTATGGCTTGCCGAGATCATGATTCCACAGTCAAAACCATCGGTTCTGACAATATAGGAAACACTCGGTGTCGGTGTTACATGCATCAGATATACATCTGCACCACTTGCCGTTAAGCCTGCAACCAGCGCATATTCAAACATATAACTTGAACGTCTGGTATCCTTACCGATAACCACCTTTGCCTTGCCTTCAGGATTCTTCTTGCCATAATAATAGCCAAGATAACGTCCGACCTTGAAGCTGTGCTGTACAGTAAGATCCTTATTTGCTTCACCTCTGAATCCATCTGTTCCAAAATATTTACCCATAACTGTAAACCTCTTTCTTTCAACTCAGTTTGAACTACTCAACATCCGTTTTTCCATCTTCCGGTGATACCAGCAGAGCAATCGCCCGTCTGTGAACGGCTACCTCTGATCTGGTATATTCTCCACCATATTCACCATCCAGCGTCCATGCGATCGGCTCTTCGCTCTCGATCACGACACGATTCGTACGGAATGCCACCATATTCGTCTCATTTGTATTTCCAAGGAGCAGCGAATTGATAATTCTCTGGAGATCTGCAAGATTCTGGATCTTACGGATCAGAACCCCTTCAAACAAGCCATCGTCAAATTCAACTCCATGGCTGGTCAGACTCTTATATCCGCCAACCGATACTGAATTCGATATCATACCAAACATAAACTCACCGGTATATGTCTGGTTGTTAAATTCTATCTTCAGATTATATGTGGGAACATTTACAAGGCTCTTCATACCCTGTAATATATATGCAGCATGTCCTAAAATATTCTTCATATTCTGAGGGGTTGCATATGATGTATCAGAAAATATGCCAAATGCTGCAACATAGACAAAATAATTCTTATTCAGTTCTCCGACATCTACTGAAAAAGGTGCGGCAGTGACAAGCTGTTCTGCTGCCTCGATCGCTTCCTTCGGAATCTCAAGACTTCTGGCATAATCATTTGTCGAGCCACATGGGATATACCCCAGCGGCCGGTTCAGTCCACATTCCATAAATCCTGTAACCGTATTACCAAGAGTTCCGTCACCTCCGGCACATACGATCACATCGTAGTTCTCTCCTTCTTCTTTTACGACACGGGCAGCATCGCCGACTCCCTGTGTCAGATAAATTCTGACTTCATATTCTTTCTTGCAAAAGACATCTATCACATCTATAAGACAATTCTTCAAAGTTGTTCGTCCCGCTTTGGGATTTACAATAAACAGCATCTTCTTCATATTCATACCTCATTACTGTTTACAGGAACACATTTATCCGATTGCTCTGTTCCCGTCTGACTTATGCTTTATGCATTGTGATTCTTTTTATATTCCATGTAAAGATCATATCCCTTTTTTCTGAGCTTACAGGATGGACAATGGCCGCATCCTTCACCCGGAATACCATTATAACAAGTAAGTGTCATATCTCTGATAACATCAAGTCCGCCGAGTTCATCTGCCAGCTTCCATGTCTCCATCTTATCGATCCACATCAATGGTGTGATAATATCGAATTCATAGTCCATCGCAAGATTCAGTGTTGTATTCAATGATTTGATGAAAATATCTCTACAGTCAGGATAGCCGGAGAAATCACTCTGGCTGACACCGGTTATAATGTCGCTGACGCCCTTCTGCTTCGCATAAATCGCTACAAATGTCAGGAATACCATATTTCTTCCATCTACAAATGTATTCGGTGTACCGACCTCCGGTGCATTCTCGTCTACCTTCATCTCACTTCTTGTCAATGAATTTGGTGCAAGCTGATTCAACAGACTCATATCAAGAATATGATGCTCTACTCCAAATTTTTCAGCAATCTTCTTTGCACATTCTAATTCTTTTATATGCTTTTGTCCATAGTCAAATGATACTGCGTATACTTTTTTATACTTCTTAAGTGCCCATAACAGACAGGTCGTACTGTCCTGTCCACCACTGAATACAACAACTGCTTCATCTCTGTTCTTCAAATTCTGCATCTTTCATATCCTCCTATCGGTTCATCATCAATACTTTATTCTGTAAATTCACATCATTCTCAAATGCACCACGGAACGTCGTTGTATAGGTCTTCGTTCCCGGCTTCTTAATGCCCCTTGCTGTCATGCAGCTATGATTTGCCTCGATCAGTACGGCTACATCCGGTGAGCCTGCTGCCTTTCCAACCACATATGCGATATCGGATCCGATCCGCTCCTGAAGCTGCAACCGCTTCGCTACCATGTCTGCGATCCGTGCGATCTTGCTGAGTCCTAAGACCCTGCCATGTGGGATGTATGCCACTGACACCTTCATATCATACATCAGTGCCATATGATGTTCGCAGTAGCTAAACACCTCGATATCCTTTACGAATACCATATCTCTTGTATGTGCTGCATCTTCCTCTTTGAATGTCTTACCAAACATCTCAGCAATCTCATCGTTGGTATAATTCATTCCCTCAAATACTTCTTCATACATTCGCGCAACACGGTCCGGTGTCTCTTTTAAGCCTTCCCGGTCAGGGTCATCACCAAGTGCTACAAGGATTCCACGAATATGCTCCTTTATTGCTTCCTTATCAATTGCCATTTCTACTCCATTCTCTTATTACTCTTAATCTATTATCCAAATAATATGTTAATATCGATATCTGCGGTTTCATCCGTTTTACACTCCGCGCATCTCCGGATCCCAGATATACTTATGAAGCTGTAACTGTAATTTTACACCATTCATTTCATTCTCGATCATAAAATCAACGATATCCTCCGGATTGATCTTACCGTATACCGGACTGATATAGACGTTTGATTTGATATCCAGTGCCCATTCATGAATAATGTCTCTTGCTGTTTCCAGATCCTTGATCGAGCCGGATACGAACTTTACCGCATCCTTCTTATCAATGTAGTTATAATTTGAAAAGCACATATTACTTTCCATTCCGCTTCCCGGAAGCTTATAATCAAGTGTAAATGCTACCCGGTCTGTCAGTGCTTTAAACTCTGCGATATCAACACTTCCGTTTGTCTCTACTTCTACCTGAAGCTCCTCATCCATCGCCAGCATCAGGAGCAGCTTATCGATATCCTTCTGGATCAATGGTTCTCCACCGGTTAATGTCACGTTTCTGACTCCGGTTCGTTTGATATAGTCATAGATTTCTTCATCCGTCAGTTCTTCGTATGGGGCATCTGCTTCATTTGCCCATTTGGTATCACAGTAACTGCAATTTAAGTTACAGCCTGTAAAACGAATAAATACTGCCAGTTCTCCGGCTTTTACGGATTCACCGTTGATGCTGACAAATCGTTCCGCTACTTTATATTTTGCCATTTCTATTTCCTTCCTACTTTTTGTATATGATATCCTTCGATGTCATATCTCTGATATGACACCTTTGATCAATTTCATTTATTATCATTTTCTTTTGTTATGCTTCCGCATAAGTTGCTGCATTGGTCGGGGTCTCATAAACTGTGGTACGAATCACCTGATATCCCTTATCTGCCATATATTCATAAAAATACTTTGCCAGATTCTCTGCTGTCGGACGCATCGGAAGCTCGATGATACGGAACTGTTCTTCTGCCAGTGCTTCCATCGTTTTTTCCCTCAATGTACCTTTCTCCATAATCAGGCAATGATCCATCTCTTCTGTTTTCTCTCTGAGATCCTTTTTCAGATCTCCAAAATCTACAACCATGCCTCTGGTCTGTCCGTCCTGTATCAGCTTCTCGCCGCCGACTTCAACTTCAACCGTCCAGCGGTGTCCGTGCAGATTTCTGCATTTACCCTCATAGCCCGCAAGGAAATGCGCGCTGTCAAAACTTGAATTTGTCTTTAAACTGTACATATCTTCCTCTTTCTTTTATTTTCGAATGTTATATTACACAGTTGTCAGCTTGTACGATGTAATAAGCATCGACATTTGTGTAGTTTCGTTATGAGACCTGCACTAGCTGCCAGCACCAAGCCCATGCTTGAACCCGTATGGGTGAGTTTGGGCGACTGCTGACAAATAGGCGTGCAGGTCGAATAGAAACGAAACAAGTCGGGCGATTACATCATACAAGCTGACAGCTGTGCAATATAACATTCCTATGTAAAAAACGCGCATATAGGAAAATGCCCTTCATGCGCGTTTTTCCTAGTTTTGTTTAGTGACAGGATGGTATTAATGAACTGTCAGTTATTCTGTTTCTGTATTGCCTGTCATATCTGACCGGCATCTGTTTTTAGATGTTTAAGAACTTCTTTACGACGCTCTCCATTTCTTCTTTGTCACATACTGTGTCGTGAAGAACAGGAGCTGTACGGATGTCCTCGATTGCCTGTGGAACCTTTACACCGGATAACTTGCAGAGCTCATCGACTAATTCAAAGTCACTCTTTGCCGCATAAGCTTCATCGATAGATTCCATAACACTTCTTGTAAACTTGTATGGGCTTGCTGTAGAAGCGATAACCGTAGGAGTCTTATCTCCTGTTTCTTTTACATACTTGTCATATACGGTTGCTGCTACTGCTGTATGTGTATCCATGATATAAGAATCCGACTCATATACTTTCTTGATCGTTGCCGAGGTTTCTGCTTCTGTTGCATAACCGCCCGCAAATTCAGCAAGCTTTGCTTTCATCTCATCTGTGATCGTATATACACCTTCTGTGCTTAACTGCTTCATCAGTGCTGCATTCTTCTCTGCATCATTTCCTGCGATCTTGTAGATCAGTCTCTCTAAGTTGCTTGAGATCAGGATATCCATAGATGGTGATGTTGTTAAGATAAATTCACGATTTCTGTCATAAGTACCTGTTGTAAAGAAATCATATAATACCTTATTGTCATTTGATGCACATACGAACTTCGCGATCGGAAGTCCCATTTCTTTTGCATAATATGCTGCAAGGATATTTCCAAAGTTACCGGTTGGTACAACAACATTGATCTTGTCGCCAGCCTGGATCGTACCGTCCTTAACCAATCTTGTATATGCATATACATAATAAACCATCTGTGGAACCAGACGTCCGATATTGATTGAATTGGCGGATGAGAACTGATATCCTTTCTCGTCCATGTATGAAGCAAGCTTCTCATCTGAGAACATCTTCTTAACACCTGTCTGTGCGTCATCGAAGTTGCCTGTAATTCCTACGACAAATGTGTTTTCACCCTTCTGGGTTACCATCTGCTTCTCCTGGATCGGGCTTACACCATGCTTTGGATAGAATACGATGATCTTTGTTCCCGGTACATCTGCAAATCCTGCAAGTGCTGCCTTTCCTGTATCACCGGAAGTAGCTGTCAGAATAACGATCTCGTTCTTTACATGATTCTTCTTTGCGGATGTTGTAAGCAGATAAGGAAGAATGGATAATGCCATATCCTTAAATGCAATCGTTGAACCGTGGAATAATTCCAGATAATATGCACCTGCTTTATGTACGAGTGGTGCGATCTCCGGTGTATCAAATTTCTTGTCATATGCTGAATTGATACAATGCTTTAACTCTTCTTCTGTAAAATCCGTAAACATCAGCTTCATTACTTCATAAGCAACCTGCTGATAGTTCATCTGCGCCAGATCTGTAAGACTGACATCAAGAGCAGGAATACTGTCAGGAACAAATAATCCTCCTTCATTTGCAAGACCTTTTAAGATTGCTTCTGATGCGGTTGCTGTTTCATTTGCATTTCTTGTACTTCTGTATATCAATTCCATATGGCACTCTCCTTCTATTTTATTTACTCTTTTGACTTATGCAGGCTTTCCTTTTCTGATGCTTTCATCCAGATATACTGAAATCAACCTGCAAGCGTCCACATTATAGCATACCCATTTTCAAAACACAAGACGGCGGAGGTATCTCTCAAATCTGTTTTTTATATTTTATAGAATTTGATCGATCTTCCGCCATCTGTATTTTCTGTTCCCTTCTGTTACAAATGGAATAAATTATTTTACCTTAATGGTGATGGTTGCTTTCTTACCACTTCCATCTTTTGCTTTTGCAGTGATCTTAACCGTTCCCTTCTTCTTTCCGGTTACCTTACCCTTGGCTGTTACCTTTGCAACCTTCGGATTGCTGGAGGTCCATGTCACTTCTTTACTGATTCCCTTTGTCGGAGTCAGCTTTGCTTTTAAGGTTATAGACTGTTTCTTCTTGATCGTTACTTTCTTTACTGCCTTTTTCTTCGATGTGATCGTAACCTTCTTAACTGCCTTTTTCATAACCTTAACCGTATAGGTTGCTTTCACCTTGCTGTTGCCAACCGCTGTTGCTGTTACCTTGATCGTCTTTCCCTTAGCAGCTTTCTTCACTGTCAGCACACCCTTGCTGTTAATAGATGCATATTTCTTATCCGATTTACGGATCGTCCATTTTACCTTCTTATTTGTCGCTTTCTTAGGTGTAACGGTTGCTTTCAAAGTCAGCTTCTTTCCCGGAGCGATTTTTTTAGTTGCTGCCTGGATCTTGACCTTTGCCGGTTTGACCGTCTTCTTTGGTGCTTCTGTTGTTGGTTCATCGGTCGTCGGCTTTTCGGTCGTTGGTTCCTCGGTCGTCGGCTTTTCCGGATTCGGTGTTGGTTTCGGTGTTACTGTTTCTTTCTTCTTTACCGTAACGGTGCAGGATCCTGTAACACCACTTCCATCCTTTGCTGTTACCGTAACAACTGCAGTTCCGGCACTTACGCCCTTCACTTCACCGGTCTGCGATACACTTGCCACTTTCTCGTTGCTGCTCTTCCAGTCAAATGTCTTCCGTGTTGCATTTGCCGGTATAACGGCCGCTACTGCGATCCGTTCTGTATCACCAATATTTAATACCACGCTGGTCTTGTTTAACGTGATTTTCTCGATCAGGATCGTATCCGGGATCTCATCTCCATTTTCATCCTTTGGTTTCGATGAAAAGATATCCTTTGAACCTGAAGAGGATGCTACTGTATTGTCTCCAACCAGAATAATATTGTCTGATTTGATTGGTGGATCCTTCGTAACCTGATCTGCTCCGACCGTTACCTTGGAATCCTCGATTCGTACAGTATCTGCTTTGATCGCCGTTCCTGTCTCATCTGTTCCTGCAGCAAGCTCTGCATCCCGGATCAGAACTGTACCACCTGCTGAGATACCATCATCAACCGATACCTTTCCGCCTTTAATCGTTATATCTCCTGCTGCAGATATCTTACCGGATACTGTAAGGGATCCATTTCCGCTGATCACAAGTCCGCCATCCGTCTCGACATTACCTGCGATCGTTACCGTTCCTTTTCTTACGATCTCCGTCTTACCATCTGCATTTCCGATGATCGCAACGGCTCCAACCTCCGCCTGATCCAATGTGATCTTTGTTGCTCTACCTGCCTTAATAACAAGCTCCTTGTTCTTTCCTGTAATCACATAGTCCCTGCCATCTTCCGTAAGTGTGAGAACCGGTTCCGTATAGCTGACTGTTGTTCTGCCATCATCTGTCCGTAATGCATCCTGATATTCTTTGTCCGCAATCTTTGCTATATCGATCGTATATGGATCCTGAACAAGTGTATATACCGTAAGCAATTCCACTGTTTTTCCTGCATATGCAGTTGCAGTTTCTGCATATCTTCCTGAAACTGTATACTTTGTAAAGCTTCGTAATCCGGCAAATTCAATTGTCTCTCCATTGGAAGCTGCCTGCTTCCACGTTGTTCCATCCACTGAATACCGGACACCCGCCTGACCGGAGATCCGGATCGTATCCTTTGTTCTTGCAAGAAGTGTCACAGCATCCGGAACTGCTGTCTGTTCTGCCTTTCGTACTTTTACAGAAACCATCTTTTTATAAACAGCATCTTCATCAGAGTCCTCGATCTGATACTGTTTTTTGCTTGTATCACTCCATGTAAATACAACCTCATACTGATTGACACCATTTGCTACTTCCTGTTCGCCCATTGTTACATCCGGGGTGCTCCATGCAAATGTTCCATACTCGGTTGAACCGCCTGCAAGAGTAGAATCAGAAAGCTTCTGTCCATATACCAGCTCGGAAGCCTCCGGGAATGTGATAGCCGGAAGTCCTGCTCTGCTGACTGTTACCGTCACATTCTGTGTGATCGTTCCTGCTGCTGCATCATACCCTGTGATCTGATCAAATGCATAATTCTTCTTTGCATCGGAACGAAGGGTTAATACCACCTGTCCCTGATACGTTCCTCGTTCCGGTTTCGCTGCTGCATCTGCCCATGCAAATGTTCCATAGGTCTCATCTCCACCAGATAACTTCGACTCGGAAAGCGTCTGACCCGTTACGATCATTCCTGCTGTCGGGAATGTAATACCCGTTACCGGACATTTCTCAACCGTTGCAGATACCGGAATCTGATAGGACTGTCCGTTATCTGCCTCTACCAGCAGATTATCACTGTAAGAGCCTGTATCCTTACCTGTCTTTAATGCCACAACCACAGTTGTCTTATCTGACGCTGCAACCTTTATGGATGTATCACCGGATATTTCAAATGGACTGTCTGTGCTTTTTTCTAACTGTATCGTTACAGATCCTGTATCATTTCCCTTATTCTCTAATACCAGTGACGCTGTCGATCCTGCTTCATATCCATAAATAACAGGAGCACAGGTTAAAGCTGTCCGATCTGTAACAAATTCTGCCTTTGGTGCAGCCTTTACTGTCACCCTGCAGCTTGCTGTGAGATTTGTTCCATCTGTCGTTGTAGCTGTCACAGTTGTCTCACCTGCTCCGACCGCAGTTACCTTTCCTGTTTCCGAAACAGTCGCTACCTTCTTGTTTTCAGATTTCCATGCCACCTTCTGTTCTGCAGTCTTTGGAGTAACCGTTGCGCGGATCGTAGTATCAAGTCCTTCTGTTAATTCAACGATCAGGCTATCCAGTTTGATGGCTGTTGCCTTTACTTCTTTCTCTGTATCATCACCGGAATTTGTTCCATAATAAGTTTTCACGCCTACAGCAGCAAGTTCTGCCGCAGAGGCTGTCTTTGTACTATAATTCGTTGCATTCTTCTTTGCATAAGATAACTTTACTGTCTTATCATTCTTGTGAACCAGATAAAGTCCTGCTGCCGCACCAACCAGTCCGGCATTATAATCAAGTGCTACTTCATTGCAATAATAATCTCCCTGATCGTCTTTATAGGTTCCATCCGCCCCGGGTCCGCCTACCAATGCTCCAAGCAGCGTATAATGATCACTATTTATGATCTTCGAATCTGTCGATCTGGATGCCGCTCTGTGATGCGGATATTTACTGGAGTTCTCATTATAGCCTACGATATAGCATCGTTTATTCGGATTATCTCCTAACATATAGTTCATCTGACTGGTTGCCCAGTCTGCATATGTTGTTTTTCCTGTCAGCTTATCATATACCAGACCGGTAAACTGCTCTGCTGCACTGTATCTGCAGGAGCCCCAGTCACTAACACAGTTAAATACTCCATCGATGGCACTCTTGCCTTTGCATACATCTGTAATACTTGCAATCTTTGCAGTATCCTTCTGCAGCATGCATGCCAGTGCTCCGGTATTTGCCCAGTCGATCACCCAGTACTGATTCACACCATTCCCGGAATTATCTTTGTATGTATTATAAACTGAATTATAAGAGGTATTGCCTGTAGCAACAGCAAGCGCACTTGCTGCAAGTGCATAGTCATCACCATATGACGTAGACACATAAAATGATGATGCGCCCTCGGTTGCACATGCTTTATTATTTTTCTCTACAAATGTAAAGAGATCCTTTGCTATCTTTAAATTCTCATTATTTCCAAAGTTAATATAGTTCAATGCCAGCGCTGCGATCGCAACACTCACTTCATCTGTAGCCGGATTGCTCGCATCTGCAAAGAATGCCGGACGACTGATTGTCTGTCCCTCCGGTGCTGTCCATACACCATGATCTGTATTACCGTCACCTACCTGATAGCAGAATGCGATAACCTGATCTCCCTCATACACTGTACACCGCTTAAAGTAATCGCAGAAATAATCCGTGATCTTCTTCAGATGTTCCTTCTGACCAAGCTCGTCAAATGCATCCTTGAACTGATAATAGCTCATTCCAAGCATAGATGCTGCATATCCCTGTGGAAGTCCGAATTTCACATGATCGCCTGCATCATGGAAACCACCGGAAGCATCTACATTGTAGGTTTTTCCATTCTTTGTATATGTTACATTTTTATCATAGGTATGGCAGTTTCCACGCCAGGAAAGTGCACAGGTGTCTTCCAGATAACCACACATATTTGCGTCATAGAAATACAGACTTTCCTGCAATGCCTTTGCATAGTTGAATTCTACATCCAGATCTTTATTCGTTGTGGTATCACCGGATGAGGTTCCACCGGAACCGCCGGAACCGCCTGTATTATCATTCGTATCCCCTTTGGAATAATCCACAGAGGATGAAGTGCCTTTGTTATAATAAACTCCCTTCACCTGAATACTGGATGCCTCTACATATTTTGACGAGAAACCGCCACCCGGAATGTCATTTTTCATTGTTCCTGCTGCAAGAACTGCATTTGCACCACTCTTCATCGGATACATATAGATCGTATCACCATCTGCTACAAAAGTCGCATTCCAACACTTAAATGCCGAAGCCGTACCGGATGGTACCTGCAGCACTACGATCCAGTCACAGATTGATGCTCCCGTATTATTGTTGATCGCCATTTCAAAGCCTGACCAGTCATTGCTTGGTGTTCCCTGATTCTTCACAGTTGCTGTCACACCTGATGAATACTCTCTCTCTATTCCAAAATCAGAAGAATCGGAACCGCTGCCGGAACCTCCACCTGAACTGCTGCCTGAGTTTACCAGAACCGCCTCTTTAATCTTGTATGTAATACTTGTTACATTTTCAAACTGAAAACCAAAATTATATAACTGACCGGATTTGCTATAGAACTGTGTCAAGTCCAGTTCTACGGTCTGAGTGCCGGAGCCTGCATTCACATTGATCCATTCACCCTTCCATGTTCCTTTCGCATTTACAAACGCCTGTCCGCCAATATTTCCGGTTCCATCAGCTGATGATACTTCGAAGCTGACACGAAGCTTGGTAAGCCCCGCACTCTTAAGCTCCGACAGATCGCTGTATCCGCCATTTCCAAGATCAAGGCTGACCTGATTATCCACATTTCCACTTGCTGTCACCTGATCCGTACTGTAAGACAGCGCAATCGTCTCCCCCGCTGCTTCTGTCTTGTCTGGAGGAATCACTACAAGGCTTACTGCCATTGCAAATGACAGCATCCATGCTATGACCCTTGTAACCCATTTGTCCCTTTGTCTGCTCATACCTTCTCCTTCCTTTTTCTCAAAAGCCGTTCCAGCAATACCCCACTCATCCATTACCTGTCTGCAACAGCTTTTTCTATAAATTCGCAGTTAAATCAATTATACCAATAACTGCCAGATCCCACAATGAAAATCCACTATCCATCCTTACAAATATTACGAGGTATTTTGTTCATTTTAATCTGATTTTATTATATAAACAGACATAATGTCCTGACTGCCGGACTACTCATATAATAAACAATGACATCTCATCTGTCGGCTCGATGAACATCGGTCGTCATATAGGAATTTATGCAAGTACAATTTCTGCATGATATGTATAACAGATAAAGCCCATGTGTAGTAACAGTCTTCTATGATCGGGAATGACATTCATATAGTTTCGTAATGAGATACACTCTAACTGTCAGCACCAAGCCCTTGTCCGAACCCATAGGGTGAGTTAGGGCGACTGCTGACAAATAGGCGAGTGTATCGAATAGAAACGAAATGGGTCATAACCGATCATAGAAAGCTGTTACCATACATGGGCTTTATCGTTGCCACACAGTGAGCAGGGCATGGTCTACTCGCTACGCAAAAAGGACAGAACCCAAAGGGTTCTGTCCCACTCTGTCTATACTGAATTATTTAACATATACGTCAACAGTTCTTCTTCCGTAGTTTAAAGCTGCCTGATGGCTTGAGAAGAAAATATCGATTCTGTTACCACGAATTGCACCACCTCTGTCCTCTACGACATATGTGTGACCATCAATGATAAGTTCTGTACCAAACGCAAAATTACTTGGTGCCGCAATTGTTCTTCCTTCTGTAGCATATGTACCGCTGGCTGTAATTCCATCGGACTTACCACAACAGTATGAACATCCGCAGTAAGCTGTTGTTGTGTATGTACCAAGATAAGTTCCTGGCTGGTAGCTGTCATCTTCTACAAGGATTGCACCTGCTGTTGCTTCCTCTGTAGCTTCTGTAGCTTCGATTCCTGTCTGCTGCTTTTTATCTGTAGCTTCTGTTGTATTCTTCTTTGATTTCTTACCGTTTGACTTTGCTAATTCTGTTTCTTCTGTAGTTGTTACTTCTGTGTCCTCTGTTGTTACCAGCTCGGTTGTAATATCTTCTGCAGTGATATCTGCGGAGGATGCTTCCTCTGTTGGTTCTTCAGCAGTCTCTTCTGTAACATCCTCTACGAGGTTTGCACTTGTTGTATCTTCCTTCTCAGCAAAAGCAAGCTCTGCTTCTGTAGCTATTGTGGCATCCTCTGTCGGTACTTCTTCTTTCTTTGCCAATGCAACTGCTTCTGTTACTTTTCCGGTCTTCTCAATCTTAGCTGATAACTCAGCGTCCTTGATTGACTTCTGTAAATCTGTGTATTCAATCTTAGAATATTCAACCTTAGTATCTTCAATTGCTGTAGATTCAAGCTGAGATACAGCTATCATTTTTGCATCGGAATGGAGTTTTGATTCATCGGATGCAAATGCGATCACAGATGCAACTCCAAGGGAAGTGGATACTACAGCAATACCTGCTCTTTTCAGATATTTCTTAAGATTCTCAGAAAACATCTGGCTGGAGCTTGAAAATTTCTTCATAATATTCTCTCCTTAATTTCTTTTCGGTTTCGAAATTGTTACAAAAAGATTAACTCTTGTTTGTATCGTTATTATAATGCCTGACAATCAAAAGGTCAAGCAAACCAGCTATTTTTATTAATTATGTCGTGGCTACAAAATCTATCATCATTATTTTGTGGTATTTATAACCAATTTACATATTAATCATTTGTGCATATTATACATTTTAACATCTTAACAATTATGCAACAACTTAGCACATTGGACACTTCCACGAAGGGAATTTCTTAATTTTTAGTATCAAAACTGCAATTTTTCTTAAAAAAAACAGAAACAATTCAGAAATATATACGCATATAGCTGTAAATATTTCGAAATCATCTCTGTTTTTCGCAATATCCGCTGGATATATTTTAAAATATTTTCAAAACTGTATCAGAAATGCATCTAAAATTATTACATATCCTCTTTTGCACCTGCTTCAAACAGGGAGCCATCGGTCCATGCATCAAGCAATTCCACCATCTCGTCATAGCTCTCTACCTGATTGATCAGATTCCGAAGTCTGGAAGAATCATACATACCTGCCGAATACCATGCCACATGCTTCCGCATCTCATGGATTCCTGTAAATTCCCCTTTAAAATCAATCATCAGTCTGGCATGGCGGAGCATCGTCTCCTTCACCTGCTGCTTATCCGGTCTTGCCGGAATCTCTCCGGTCTCAAAGTATGTCTTTAATTCATGGAAGATCCATGGGTTGCCGCGCGCACCTCTTCCGATCATAAAGGCATCACAATTTGTCTGTTCCTTCATCCGGATCACATCCTCCGGTGTCAGGATATCGCCATTCCCGATCACAGGAATCTTCACAGCCGCTTTCACGTCTGCGATCACGCCCCAGTCTGCATGACCATGATAATACTGTTCTCTGGTTCTTCCATGAACAGCCACAGCAGCCGCACCGCATTCCTCTGCTATATGTGCGATTTCCGGTGCATTAATATGCCCGCCGTCAAATCCGCTTCGAATCTTGATCGTAATCGGCAGCTTACACGCTTTTGTCATTGCTGATACGATCTTTCCTATTAGCAACGGATCCTTCATCAGTGCAGACCCCTCGCCGTTATTTACAATCTTTGGAACCGGACATCCCATATTCACATCGACAAATGCAAATCCACAGTCTTCGATCTTCTTCGCCATCTCTGCAAGCAGCTCCGGGTCTGAGCCAAATAACTGCACACCGATCGGATCTTCTTCCGGGGAAACCGCAAGAAGCGGAACTGTATTCTTATTATTATAGTACAAACCCTTTGCACTGATCATTTCCGTGTATAAAATATCGCAGCCCTGTTCCTTCGCCAGCAAACGAAATGGCTGGTCACATACCCCAGCCATTGGTGCTAAAACAAGTTTATTCGTAAAATCCATAAATACTCCTATGCCTGTTTTTGTTTATCCATAATAATTCGAAGACCATACAGTGTCAGATCCGGATCATAGGTATCGATGCAGTCGGTATTCTCATAAATCATCTTACCAAGTCCACCGGTCGCAACAACCTTCATATTATCAAAACCGGATTCCTTCCGCATACGCTTTACAATGTATTCTGTCTGTCCGATATAGCCAAGACATACACCTGCCTGCATACTGGAGATCGTATCCTTACACAGTACCGTATCCGGCACCTTGATCTCAATTTCCGGCAGCTTCGCTGTTCCGCTCCATAATGCATTTGCACCCAGACGAATACCCGGTGAAGTTACACCTGCTATAAATGAACCATCTCCATTTACCAGATCATATGTGGTTGCAGTTCCAAAATCGATCACCAGCACAGGTCCGCCATACATATGGTACGCTGCTACCGCATCTACGATACGGTCTGCACCAAGCTGTCTTGGATTTGGAATCGTAATATTAATACCTGTTTTTACCCCAGGCTCCACGATCAGAGGATCTAACTTAAAATATTTTCTTATTCCATTTGTCAGGGAATGCATCACATTTGGTACTACAGATGCAATAATAACTTCATCAATTACATCTAACGGAAGATTTCTCATTCGAAGCAATTCTCCCAAAAATACACCAAACTCATCTGAAGTTCTCGATATTCCCGTCGTCATACGGAATGTCTTCTCTAACTTTTCTCCGTCAAATAATCCCATCGTGATATTCGTATTTCCTACATCAATTGCAAATAGCATCTCTCACCTCTAATAGTCTTCCAGATAAAATACCTTATAAAACAATTCCAGACTGGAAAACAACTGCTGCTTGTCCTTCTGTAACTGCTTGATCTTCAACTCACATCCGATCTCATCATATAACAAATCCTCATCAAATGCTTCTGTTACAAGATTCAGGCTTCCCTCCTGGTCAAATTCAAGCCTCAGTATACCACCTACATCCTCTGTAAACAATACACACATGATTTTTAATTCTTTTTTTATTTCTTCCGGAAGTCCTTTAAACTCCTCATTCAGATAAAATTTCTGTTCGTACTTCGAACTAGCACATAATACAACCTTTTCTGGTTTCATTGTTTCTCCTATCCTATCACATCTGCCATATCATACATGCCTGCCGGTTTTCCTGCCAGGAATTTTGCGGCTTCTACTGCGCCCTTTGCAAATACTGACTTGGAATATGCTGTATGCTTGAACTCGATCACTTCATCGATTCCCGCAAAGATGACCTCATGTTCTCCAACAATCGTTCCGCCACGAACGGCTGAGATACCAAGCTCTTTCTTATCTCTCTTTTTTCTGACCTGACTTCTGTCGTAGACATATTCATATTCTCCGCCTCTTGCTTCATTAATAGAATCCGCAAGTGCTATCGCTGTTCCGGATGGTGCATCTACCTTCTGGTTATGATGCTTCTCAACGATCTCGATATCATAGCCTGCCGGTGCAAATACATTTGCGGCATCCTTTAACAGCTTCATCAAAGTGTTAATTCCAAGTGACATATTGGCTGACTTTAAGATTGCAACCTTTGCACTGCATTCTTTTACCTTTGCAAGCTGTTCATCACTTAAACCGGTTGTACAGAGAACTACCGGGATCTGTTTTTCCACGCTGTAATCAAGAAGTGCATCCACTGCTACTGCTGCTGCAAAGTCAACGATTACATCTGCCGCCACATCACACTTTTTAATATCTGTAAATACCGGATATCCGTTATCTCTGTTATCTGCGATATCAATGCCTGCAACGATCTGTGCATTCGGATCATCCGCTACAAGTCCTGTGATCACCTGTCCCATCTTACCATTACATCCATGCATTATAATTCGAACCATTTTCTTTTCCTCCATTTATCCTGTGTTTTTCTCATTCTGCCGTAGCAGCCGCCAAATCTCTCATGCAGACATGAGCTTTGGCTGAGTACCCGCAAACTAAACAAAAATCCCGCAGAACCTGCGGGATTTTATATACTACAGACAGATTCCTGTATCCCTTCTGTCCATCTTTGTTTATATCATACAGCCTAATCCTCTACCGGATCATCTGTATTTTCTTTTTATTCTAAAGTAAGCCGTACGCTGTCATTGCGGCCTTTAACTTCTCTACATGTGCAGGCTCCATCTCTGTTAATGGCATTCTCATTGTTCCGCCGCATAAGCCCATAAGCTCAACTGCTTTCTTAACAGGAATTGGATTTACTTCACAGAACAGTGCCTCACACAAATCGATCGTCTTTAACTGGATATCAAGACTTCCCTTTACATCGCCGTCCATGAATTTCTTAACCATATCATGTACATCTCTTGGAGCAATATTTGCTGTTACAGAGATAACACCCTTTCCACCTAATGACAGGAGTGGTACTACCTGATCATCGTTACCGGAATAAATATCGATACAGCCATCTGCCAGTTTTGCAAGCTTAACTACCTGTGCGATATTACCGGACGCTTCCTTGATACCTACGATATTTGGTACAGTCTTTGCAAGTGTAACTGCTGTCTCCGGCTGAATGTTACATCCTGTACGGGATGGTACATTGTATAAGATAATTGGAATCTTTACAGAATTCGCAATAGCTGTAAAGTGTGCGATCAGACCATTCTGGGTTGCCTTGTTGTAATATGGTGTTACTAACAGTAATCCATCTACGCCATAGCTCTCTGCCTCTGTAGAAAGGTAAATAGCTGTTCCTGTACAATTAGAACCTGCACCTGCGATAACAGGGATTCTGTGATCTACATATTCTACACATGCCTTTATACATGCGAGATGTTCTTCATGTGATAATGTAGATGCTTCACCTGTTGTTCCACATACGATAATGGCATCTGTACCATTTGCAATATGGAATTCAACAAGTTCCTTCATCTTATCGAAATCAACCTCGCCATTCTCCTTAAATGGTGTTACTAACGCTACACCTGAACCTTCAAAAATTGACATAAATTTTTCCTCCTTAAAATCTAAAACCTGTAAATCCTCGTGGAATCAATTTTACTTCTTCTATACAGTATAAAAGGCCGGCACGCGAGCGCCGACCTTTAGAAATAATATACTTTCTGAAAAAGTAGCCCTCCATCTGTGACGATGACAGTCATACAGTTATTCGCTGCACAACCAGGTTACAGCCCTATGGATAACTGCTTCCTTCGGCGGTATCCCCTTTCAACACATATCATCTACCTCCATATATATCCATATATTTACTGATAAATACCGCGCCTCTACTGAATTTTCTTTTTTCCATTAGATAAAATTACTATATCATTCCTGTCTGTTTCTGTCAATATGTAACAACTTCTTTTCCCTGCCTGTTCATTGCTTTACCGTCCCTTTGCCATGCTACTCCAGACATTCCATTTTGCTGACAGATACCTCATAAGCCGTCTTGCTGATGATCTGGTCATTCCCGATCCGTTTCTGATATTCCCGGCTCTGGATCCTGCCCCAGACCGCAACATGCTCCCCTACCTTCAGCTTCCCTGCAAATCTTGCATTTCTGCCCCAGCAGATACATGGAATATAGTCACTCTTGCCATATGCCCGGTTAACTGCAAGCAGAATATCTGCAATCTCTCTTCCAAGTGGTGTCATACGGTACACCGGCTCCTTGCAGATATAACCATCCAGATAAATCTGATTTGGTTTGTTTTCCGCTTCGCCCTCCTCATCATCCAGTACCGATATCTCCCTGACAAATACCGATAAGATCAGACGGTTTCTCGTCTCCTCATGTTTGTTATAAGAACGGAACTGTCCTCTTGCAACCACCTTTTCCCCAATATGGGAATTTTCTACATCAAATAACCGGTCAGATACCATAAGTGGTATTACGTCATAGGTATCACTCAGTCTGGCAACAACAAGATCCACCATATAAAATCCCTCTCCGAAGATCTCATGACTGAACGTAAAGTCTGACGCGATCTCCCCCGCTACGATCACCTGGTTATTGTTTAATGTTTTTTCCATGCTTTTTCTCCCTTCTGGTATATCCCTTCGAATGTATACCATAAAATATATTCTTATATACCAGAAGATATGCTGCCTTTTTTTGTCTTGTTTTGTCTATTATCCGATCATTTTCGCTGCCTGTATGCTTCATATGCAAGAAGTGTCGCTGAAATTGCAGCATTTAAGGATTCCACCTGACCTGCCATCGGAATACGGATCAGGCGGTCAGCCTTTGCAGAAAGTTCATAGGTCAGACCGTTTCCTTCATTTCCGATCAGGAATGCATTGTTCTTTTCAAGTTTTCCCGCGTACAGATTCTGTCCGTCCAAATGCGCCCCATAGACAACAATTCCATGTTCCTTTAACCGGTCAACCGTACCCATGAGATCATCCACATAGACAAATGGCATCCGGAAGATCGTTCCCATTGTAGATCGTACCACCTTAGGATTGTATATATCACAGGAATCCCCTCCAATGATAATACCTGTAACGTCAGCAGCCTCTGCTGTCCGCACGATCGTACCCAGATTACCGGGATCCTGTATGGATTCCAGCACCAAAAAAGTGTTTCCACCCTCATGTTTAGCCATCACAGAAATCAAATCATCCATCGTGTAATGATATCTATCCACGACAGCAAGAAGTCCCTGCGGGGTTTTCGTCTGTGACATCGACTGAAACACACTGTCTGATACAACAACCAGTCGTCCGTCCTGTTCTGTGATCCCTTTTACAGAAAGCTCCGCTTCATATTTTCTATATGCCGTTTCCGATACAAACACCTGCTTTACCCGGTCAACCGGAAGTTCCCGGAACATACGGCTTCCTTCTACTATAAATACCTGTTCTTCTTTGCGGAATGCCGCATTTTTATTTAACTTGTTGATATTCTTTATCTTAGGATTTGAATTTGCAGTAATGATCTCCATACCTGCATCCTCCTGTCATTTTCTTTTCCAGCAATCCTTCAGGATCTGCCATGTAAGCAATCCAGACACGAACGCTGCTATTTCATCTTATTCGGACGAACGGTTACACGGCTGACACCATATTCCAGCTTCAGCCGGTCTACGATACCGGAAGCTCCGTCTACCATAAAGCCCCTTCCCATATTCTTGTATTGCTTTTCCTGTTTGATGAATATATATACCGGACAGTTTCCTTTATATTCTTCCAGGATTGACAGGAACTCTTTCTCCAGCTCATCATATTCTTTTCTATCATCAAAGCATACCCAGACCTGCAGATCACCCTCTGTAAATTCCGGTTTTCCTGTATTTTCTCTGCGAGGCTTCATCCTGCCACTGTTATTATAACGGCTGAAATCATTTCCTGCCGCCACTTCATCAAAGGTCAGGATCTCTTCCGCGATCAGCTTCGCGTCCTCCTCTGAAACCGTCGCCCGACCCTTTACAAAGATCTTATTATCTGCCGTCAGTTTCTCCCGGTAATCTTCATATTTCTTTGGAAATACAATGATCTCCGTCTGTCCGACCATGTCCTCCAACGTAACAAATGCCATGTTCTGATTGTTCTTTGTCAGCTTCACCGTAACACCTGCTACCATGCCGCCAAGAATACAGATACTCTGATCCGGAACTCTTGCCCGTCCTTCTTCCTCATCGATCATGAAATCCACCGATGAAAATGCCGTTTTCTCACTCATCAGTTTCTCATAATCAAGAAGCGGGTGACCGGATATATAGATACCAAGCACAGATTTCTCAAGTGCCAGCTTCTCCTGCTCGTCATATTCCTCTACATCCGGGAATTTCGTCTTTGCCGCTTCTGCAAACTCACCGCCAAAAAATTCTGCAAATGACATCTGTCCTGCAGATGAATTTTTCCGCTCTTTATAGACTTCATCGATCATCATCGGATATGCCATCATCATCTGGCGCCTCTTCACACCAAAGCTGTCAAATGCACCTCCAAGGATCAATGCTTCAACCGTCTTCTTATTGGTCTCCTTCGGTGTCATACGAACCAGAAAGTCCTTCATGTCTTTATACGGTCCATTTGCCTCCCGTTCTTCTACAATCCGGTCTACTACTGCACTTCCGACACTCTTGATCCCTGACATGCCATATCGTATCGCACCCTTGGCTGCTGAAAAGCCGCTGTAGCCTTCATTGATATCCGGCGGCAGGATCTGGATTCCCATCTGGCGGCAGGACTGAATATAACCCGCCACCTTGGAACTGTTATCCTTTACTGATGACATCAGCGCCGCCATAAATTCAACCGGATAATAGCATTTTAAAAATGCTGTCTGATAGGCAACAACCGCATATGCTGCTGCATGAGATTTGTTAAATGCATATTTTGCAAAATCCGTCATATCATCGAAGATTTTATTTGCTGTTGCCTCCGGGATGCCTCTGGCGATACAGCCCGGCACTCCTAATTCTTCATTTCCATATACGAAATACTGGCGTTCCTTCGCCATGACATCTGCTTTCTTCTTTGACATGGCACGGCGCACCAGATCGCTTCGTCCTAGTGTATATCCGGCAAGCTTCATAACGATCTGCATAACCTGCTCCTGATATACAATACAGCCATAGGTTGGTTCCAGGATCTCCTGAAGCTCCGGCACGTCATAGGTAATCTTCTCCGGATGTTCCTTACCATTGATATAGTTTGGAATAAAATCCATAGGTCCCGGGCGGTACAGAGAGATTCCGGCTATGACATCTTCCAGACTCTGAGGCTTTAACTCCTTCATGAAGTTCTTCATACCGGAACTTTCAAGCTGGAAGATACCCTCTGTCTTACCTGACGTAATCAACTCAAATACCTTTTTATCATCATAATCGATATGATCGATATCAATATCAACTCCGGTCTCCTGCTTTATAAACTTTACTGCATCCTGAATAACGGTCAGAGTACGAAGTCCAAGAAAGTCCATTTTCAGAAGTCCTAATCGCTCGATCGTTGTCATTGTAAACTGGGTGATGATCGAATCATCACCGCCTCTTGCAAGCGGTACATATTCATCGATAGAATCTCTGCCGATCACGACACCGGCCGCATGCATACCGGTATTTCTTGGAAGTCCCTCTAACTTTCTTGCCATATCGATCAACTGTTTGACATCTGCATTTTCCTCATACATCTCTTTCAGATCCTTGCTGACCTTCAGAGCTGTGTCAATATTCATGCCGATCTCCATCGGGATCGTCTTTGCTACCGCATCACAAAGTGCATATGGGAGATCCAGCGCGCGACCAACATCACGGATAACATTTCGTGCCGCCATCGTCTGGAAGGTTACGATCTGTACGACCTTTTCTTTTCCATATTTACGGACAACATAATCGATAACTTCCTGCCTTCTCTCGTAACAAAAATCCACGTCGATATCAGGCATGGATACACGCTCCGGGTTCAGAAATCGTTCAAACAGTAAGTTATAACGGATTGGGTCAATATTTGTGATCTCAAGGCAATAGGCTACGATACTGCCTGCCGCAGATCCACGACCGGGTCCGACAGCAATCCCATGATCCTTTGCATATCTTATAAAGTCCGATACGATCAGAAAATAATCTACATATCCCATTTTCTTGATCGTATTGATCTCATAGGTCAGACGCTCCATCAACTCCGGTGTTACCGGGTTATAACGCTTCCTGATTCCCTCCATACAGAGCTTTTCCAGATACTCCTCGGCTGTCAGTCCATCCGGCACATCAAATTCCGGCACCTTCTGCTCGCCAAATACGATCTCTACATTACAACGGTCTGCAATCTTCTGTGTATTTGCAAGAGCCTCCTTCGCATAAGGGAAAAGCTCATACATTTCTTCTTTGGATTTCAGATAATACTGTCCACCTGTATAGCGCATACGATCTTCTTCATGTACCTTCCGGTTTGTCTGGATACACAGAAGGATATCGTGTGCCTCCCAGTCCTCTGCAAGGATATAGTGAGAATCATTCGTTACGACCATCGGGATACCCAGCTCTTTGGACAACCGCATAACACCTGCATTTACCGTCGCCTGCTCTGCCAGCCCATGATCCTGCATCTCAAGGAAATAATTGTTTTCTCCAAATATCTTCAAATGACGGAGTGCTGCCTCTTTCGCTCCTTCATAGTTGTTCTTTCTTAAATTGACGGCAACCTCACCCGCCAGACAGGCCGAAAGCGCGATAATGCCCTCATGGTATTGTTCCAGCACTTCCATATCTACTCTCGGCTTATAATAAAAGCCCTCTGTAAAACCTCTGGATACGATCTTAGACAGGTTCTTATATCCCTGATTGTTTTCTGCGAGCAGCACCAGATGATAATATCGTTCCTCACCTCTGGTATTCTCACGGTCAAATCGTGACCCCGGACTCACATAGATCTCGCAACCTATGATCGGCTTGATCCCCTCTGCCCTTGCTGCCTCATAAAAATCAATAACTCCATACATAACGCCATGATCGGTGATCGCAAGTGAATCATACCCCAGTTCCTTCGCACGCTTTACCAGACTCTTGATCTTCGCCGAGCCATCCAGCAAGCTATATTCTGTATGCACATGTAAATGTGTAAAATCCATATTTATCCCTCCGGCTTTTCAGCCTCTCTTCCGTTTGTTTACTTTCTCCAGTCTGACGTTACTGTCAATAACGATCTTATTTCTATTTTTTCCTCGGTCTTTTATTATGCAGTACTTCCCGCCGTATATAGTCAAAGGTATAATCCTCCCCTTTTTCTGCCAGCATCACCAGCAAACTCTCAAGCAATGCATCCGTTTCCGGATGGAGCAGATGATTCTTTCTAGCCTTACCTTTTCTGAAATATTCCAATGGGAAAGAATCGTTATACTTCTCTTTATTATAATTCTTACTTGCTGCAATCCGGTCACAGAACATCTCAACTACATATTTTTCCGGCATTTTACAGCCCGCTAACGCACCGGAATGATCTGTGCTATAATCTACCCAATATTCCAGATGATGCTTATTTCTTCCTTTATGATGCAGCCAGGCACTTGTATAGCCTTTATCCTCTCGTTCCGCATCATTCGGGCTTCGGTCTCCCTGATAATACTTCACCCCCACTGAGAACTCCGTCCAAGAGTATTTGGACAGATCATGCAGCAGTCCCTGTTTATATAAGCCTACCCGGAAGCAGTTTTTCATAACCAGCCACTTATGATGGTTGATCGTTTTCAAATGTTTATACCAGTTCATGTTCATGAAACTTTTCATCTCCGATTTTATTCTAAATATTATCCATCTTTTTATTGTATTTCATTTTTCCCTTTTTGCCAACACCCAAGGAAGCAGTTACCTGAGAAAAATTGCGATTATTTTTATCATCCATTAAAAACGGATAATACCTTCTCTTTATTATAATTTAATTTCATAATTCTGCCCCTAAACTGCCCCTAAAACCATTTTAAGGCATAAAAATACCCCGAATCCCTTGCTTTCTCTTAGGTTTCGGGGTATAAGGTTCAAAGCCGAAAAAGGGACTCGAACCCTCGACCCACGCATTACGAATGCGTTGCTCTACCAACTGAGCTATTTCGGCGTTTGTTAAAAGTTCCAGATGCCGTATAGCGGAACATTTAAAAGTCCGTTATTCATATACATGTCATCTGTTGAAATTCTGATAGACGTTGCATTGTTATATCTCTGCTTGAACACCTTGGAACTCTGTGCTTTCGTATGTGGCTCTGTCTGTACATCAACCGGTACAACCTCACCATCACCTTCATACACAAAATCAACCTTCGCTGTTGCAGATGATATCCAGAAGAACAACCTGCCAATATTCTTATTCGCATATAATTCTTCCATCGCATACTGCTCGGCTATCATGCCATCCATCGTATCAACGATATTGGTCTGATCTATATCATAATAATGAATGCCTGCCATAATCCTTAAAAGGCCATGATCCAAATGATAGATCTCAAAGGACTTTTCATCCACCTGCTCTGCAAGTGGCAATATACCATGTTTTACACGGTACACCTGACGGACAACTCCGATCCGTACAAGATGGTCAACTGACGACTCATACTCTCTGGCTCTCGCCTTTGGATCTACGTATCCGTACATAAACTTTTTATTCTCTTTGGTAAGCTGAACAGGAATACTGTTCCAGATCAGCATCACCTTTGTTAAAAGTTTCTTCGGTGTTACTTTTACTATATATTCGGTCATCTTGTCAAGTGTTTTTTGCAAAATACCGTCAACTTCTTCAAAATTTTCATTTTTGTAATATGCATTTACCGCTTCCGGCATTCCCCCGGTCACTAAAAATGCATCCAGCATCGTATCTACGCTTGCCCGTACCTCCTCCGGCAATCCTTCCAGTCTCTGGTTCTCAATGTACTTCCAGAGTTTTCTGCCTTTTCCTGCCTTTAAAAACTCATCAAAGGTCATCGGCGTTAACTCATACACAAAGAGATCATCCTGGCATTCTGCTTCACCCGGCAACATTCCATTCACTGTTGCAAGCATGCAGATTCGCACGCCGCTGCTTACCTTGGCATATTCTACCAGATTTGGAACCGCCATTGTACTAAGCTGTACATTATCAAAAATCAATAACTTTCCCTGAAAGTCATATTTATCCAATGAAGTTGTTAATTTCGCATGTAGTTTCTCCGGCTTTCTCTCCTTTGAAATATACTGACAAAAATCCGGATACTGCTCCAGATCGATAAGAATGTGTTCATCAAAAAAACCTGTAGCAAAATCAAGGGCTGCCCATGTCTTTCCTACAAACTTTCCTCCTCTAATGAGTGCTGCTTTATTTTCTCCAATCTCATACCATGTTGCCAGATTGTTCATGATATTTCTAAACATTTGTACTCACCTCTACGACAAACACATTTGTCATTTCTACATGCTGCTTCAACAGACACTTGCCCGAAGAATTATTCTCCGGGCAAGATACTGCTTTAAAACATATTGTTCTAAATTCTATTAAGCATCTTTTCCTATCGAAAGGAATCCATTCTCATTTGCCTTAAGAAGGAATGCAAGACCAATGTTCTTTCTGTTTTCACCTGTTGCTTTGTAGATCTCACCAGTCTCAACCAGAGATTTTGCAATCGTGTTCAATACATCTTTAAACTGCATCATCTCCCGTCTGTCCTTCGAACTAAGCTTAAAGATATACTGATTCTTTGAGCTGATCAAAAGAATACTGTATGTATGGATGTTATCCTTCGAACTTCTGATCGCAGAACCGATCATTCTGGAGTTCGCAATAATAACCTCTGCATTCTCATCTGGCAGATATTCTGATACAATCAGTTTATAAATCTTCAGATAATCCTGCTCTGCTGTCGCATTGACAGGCATCTCAGCCACCGCAAATTCAACAACAGAATCGGCGAGCTTGATCGTACCGCCTTCATCATTGATCGTTGCTGAACATTCTTTTGGAACACATAAGCGGAAAAACTTGTTCTCCACAATCTTCTGTCCCTTACCCGGTTCACGGATAATCAGATCTACATAATGCATTTCCAGTTTGTTCATCGCTACGATAGCAGTCTCATCACCGGTCTCTGCAAGCTCGATCAGTGCATCATACAAACTCCAGATCTGCTGTGTTGTAAACGGAACCAGTTCAAACAGCTTTTCGATAGCCGGAACGTAACCCATACTTGCATTTTCGATATAGAGCTTGATAGCCTCTTCGTTATCGAGTCCCTTTTCAACCTTATAATTAATAACTCTGAACAGATTTTCCTTATCCCAGTCATCAAAGTTCGCATTAAAGGCTTTCTCAAAATACTTGATACTCTTGATCTCGCCCTTATAGTTTTCCTGTTTCTCCTGAAGCTGATAGATACGTCCAAGTTCATATCCTGCTCTGGCACTTCCAAGTCCAAGTGCTTCCAGATATGCTTTCTCAATCTCGTACGGCGTTGCTATATAGAAAATCTGCTGTTGTTTCATCATTGCGATCTTAATTGCTGCAGATTCACTTCCTGCCTGAACCGCTCTTTCCCATTTCTCAACGGCCGTCTGGAGATCTTCACCCTTCAGTTCCTCAAGATCCTTGATATAACCTTCTGCTTCCGGTATACCGTTCTCTCTTGCCTTCTTGAAATATTCCAGAGCCTTTCTTCCATCTCTCTTGGTACGGAGTAATCCATAATAATAAATACGTCCCAGATAGAATGCAACTCGCTTATGTCCCAGCCGTTCTGCATTCTCGTACCAGTTCAAAGCTTTCATGTAATCTTTCATCTGCTGATCGTATACATTACCAATCAGGAACGCAAGTTCCGGATCCTTCGTCGCTTCAAACAACTGCTTTGCATAACTGATCGTCTTTTCCAGATCACGGTATGGGCTGTCCTCATCATAGTATAGCTCTACAAGCAGGTAACTTGCTTTGATGCTTCCAAACTTCAGTGCCTGCTTGGCAGCCTTCATGGCACCTTCATAATCTTCCAGATAGTAACAGTAGATTGCTTCATTGTAATACTGCATATCTCTCCGGTTTGCACTTTCTTCACTGACCAGTGTCGGATCAATAAATGCAAATGAGTTTGCTACCTCAAAGATAATCTCCTCGTACTGTTCAATGATCTCCATCGTTGCACATACGAAACGCATACATGCCAGTCGTCTTCCCTGATAGAACGCAAATGAAACAATACCCTTTTCCATATCCTTATGGTAGTATGTCGTGCAGATACCATCTGCATACTCTGTAATATATGCTTTCAACTGTAAATCTTCGTCAAATGCATCATTACAATATCTCAGATAGTTTTCCAACGTCTTCTTAGAATCCTTTGGTATACTGTCGTAATAAACATAGATTGCAAAGTCTTTATATGTAAGGCTTGGTGCGTAATATTCTTCACCGGTTGACTCATTAATCGTCTTTACCCAGTCTTTTGGAAGTTTATGGATATATCCTTCCACCTGATTGTGTACATAGGAATACTGATACTGTAACCTGGATGCCTCGATCACCTTATATCGTGGCTCTTTTCCCTTTTCTTTTCTTCTCTGGGAAATCTCCGTATACAGCTTATCTTTTTCCTCAAATTCCAGACTGTCTTCATGTGTGCTTGCATATAACACGCGCTCATAAGATGCCCTTGCCTTTGCATCACCGGCATCAGCAAGCTTCTTATACCACTGCATTGCCTTTTCCAGATCAACAGGAACGACGAAATCACTCTTATTTCCATATTCATCAATCCGGTTCAGACCGCTTTCATAAATAGAACCAAGGCTCATGTATGCTGCCTTGATACCATAATCCGTTGCTGCCATCTCGAAGTACTTGATTGCCTTTGAAAAATTCTGGATTTCCAGCATCATCTTAGCAAGCTTGTATATCACATCACCATCACGGTTCTGATTCACATACTTCTCGTAGTACTTTGTAGACTTGTTCATATCTACATTTATTTTTGCGTTGCGGTAAACACCCTTTTCATAAAACTCAGCAAGTGCGAGCAGGGCATCATCTCCATATGATTTGTACTGGGTATCCATAATACCGATATCTGCAACCTGTTCCAGTATCTTAACAGATTCTTCAGAATCACCATTATCCATAAGATTCATAGCCTTGTTATACTGTAACTCTACATTATTAACCGGCGCTTTCTTTTTTGAGAATCTGGACACGAAAGGTATTTTCTTAAAAATCCCATCAAAAAATCCCATATCTGCTTCCTCCGATGACACATATCCATTAATAATCTGATTTTATCACATTCAACCAAAGCGTGCAATAAAAACACCAATTAATTAACAGAAGATTTTATGCATTCGCTGTCAGATATTCTGAGATCTCCTTTACTGCTGCTGCTTCATCTTTTCCATCTGCAATGACCGTAATCTCCTGTCCTTCTGTAAATCCCATACTCATCATGCCCATAATGCTCTTGGCATTGATTTTTTTGTCATCTGATACAAGATGGATCTGGCTCTCATACTGACTTGCGATCTGTACAAGTACTGCCACTGGTCTTTCTTCGGTTCCTTCGGTCACGGCTACCTTAACTGTTCTTTCTAACATTTTTTCCTCCTACACATACGACTTTTGTCTTAGGTCTTCTGCTATTTCACTTATTTTTCTTAATCTATGATTGACTCCCGATTTTCCAATGGGAGGATTCATCATCTCGCCTAATTCTTTCAGCGACGCATCCGGTTCTTCCAGCCGGAGTTCTGCAAGACTCCGCAGATTATCCGGAAGATATGTGATACCTCTTGTTTCTATCACATAATTGATATCCTGGATCTGTCGGACAGCCGCACTGACTGTTTTATTCAGATTCGCTGCTTCGCAATTTACCCTGCGGTTTACATTATTACTTATATCTTTTAATATTCTCACATTTTCCATATTCATTAAAGAAATGTGAGCGCCCATGATGTTCAACATATCAACGATCATGGTTCCATCCTTTATATAACAGACACTATACTTTTTTCTGGCAATGACACGGCTTTCGATATCAAGCTCCGCCATGATCTTCCCGATCATTCCGGCACGATCCTCATTATTACAGACGATCTCCAGATGATATCCTTTCTTCGGATCACTGACCGATCCGGATGTCATAAATACACCTTTGATAAATGCCCGTTTGCAGCATTGCTGCTGCACAACCATCCGGTTGACTGTCATATCCTGACAGCTTACCTTTGCTACGCCATTCTGAGATATCCCAAAATCAGGCGAGAGCTTCAGTGTCTGCATCATCCGTTCGATCTCCTGTTGCTGATCTAACACCATCCGATAGATTCGGCTGTTGCTCCCGGTTCTTTTTACGGAACATTCCATACGGATATCAAATAATACCTTGATCAAAGCTGCCATCGTCTTTGCTATAATACTGCGTTCTGTCGTTATACAGAGTTTAAAGAGTGAACCATTCCTGTACCATACATCTGCCACCATCGACATCATTCCTGAAAGCTCTGCGATCCTGCAGTGTCTGGCACTGCTGATATTCTTCGCAAGTTCTGCTTTTACTTCCGAGGAAAAGGACATATGTCTCACTCCTGTTCTACAATTTCTTTACGACTGCATCTTTTCCGATATCACGGTGATATATTCTCACAGTGTATGTGGATTTCTGCAGACGATTATATACTTCATTCGCGATCGTTACAGAACGGTGTTTGCCACCGGTACAGCCGATCGAGATAACAAGCTGGTTTTTGCCTTCTTTAATATAATTCGGAATCAGGAACTGTACCAGATCTATAAATTTATCCAGAAATTCCGGTCCTTCCTTACAGTTCATGACATAATCCTGAATCACCTTATCATTTCCGGTCAGTGGTCTCAATTCTTCATCATAATAAGGATTTGGCAGAAATCTTACATCCTGCACAATATCCGAATCTCTTGGGATTCCATATTTGAAGCCAAATGACATAATGGTAATGATAAAATTCCCATATTCCATATTCTGCACAAAGATCTTATCCAGTTCAGATTTAAACTCCCGAACCAACAAATTCGTTGTATCTATGATATAATCGGCTTCATCCTTGATAAAGCCGATCAGTTCTCTTTCTTTTTTGATACCATCTATGATCCTTCCGTTCTTTGCAGATAATGGATGATTCCTTCTTGTTTCCTTGAACCGTTTTACCAGCTTCTCATCTGAACATTCCATAAACAGGATCTCATACTGGTATCCATTTTCTTTCATGTCATTTAAGCAGGCATTCAACTGGCTTAACGCTCTTCCACTCCGGATATCGACACTGATCGCCACGTTATCAACTTGAATCTGTTCATCATATGCAATTTCCGCAAAACGCTTAATAAGCTGGATTGGGAGATTATCCACACAGAAGTATCCTGCATCCTCCAGCGTTTTCATCGCTGTTGTCTTTCCTGCGCCGCTCATTCCTGTCACAATTACAAATCTCATCCTAGAATGCCCCCAGTGTCTTTATCTCAAGCTCCAGATCCACACCGGAACTGTCTTTTACTTTTTTCTTTACATCGTCTACCAACTGCATGACATCAGCCGCCGTTGCGCCGCCTTTGTTCACCACAAAACCACAATGCTTCTCTGATACCTGAGCTCCTCCTACAGTATAACCGCGAAGTCCCGCATCCATAATCAGTTTTCCTGCAAAATATCCCTCCGGTCGTTTAAAAGTCGATCCTGCCGACGGATATTCCAGTGGCTGCTTTGAGATTCTCGCTTCTGCCAGCCGTTTCATCTCTTCATCTATCTTATCCATATCTCCGGTCTGAAGTTCAATTACAGCTTCCAGCACAACCAGACCATCCTGTTCTGCCTTACTGTGGCGGTAGCCGAATTCCATATCTGCACCCGCAATCTCATAGATCTGTCCATCCTGATCCAGCACCTTTACAGATGTGATAATATGCTTCATCTCTCCGCCATATGCTCCTGCATTCATATAAACAGCACCACCAACGCTACCCGGTATACCAGATGCAAATTCCATTCCGGTCAGTCCGTGCTGTTTTGCTGTTACCGCAGTTTTGATCAGGGATGCACCTGCCTGCGCAGTGATCCTTGTTCCTTCCACCGTGATCCTAGACATTCCATCTGCTATATGAATGATCATTCCACGATAGCCATCATCTGATACCAGTAAGTTGCTTCCATTTCCCATAATAAAAAACGGAACTTTTTCCTTTTTACAGAGGTCTGCAAGCTCTGCGATCTGCTCCGGTTTCTCCGGCTCAGCAATAAAATCTGCTTTTCCACCGATCCGGAAGGTTGTATATCGGTTCAAAGGTTCTTTTGTTTTTATTCTGTTTTCTCCTGTGATCGCTGCTGCGCTCTCATAAAACGATGTCATATAATTTTAAACTCCTGACCTGTTTTTATTCCGGATTCTCAAGGGTCTTATAAACCTGATAGACAAAACAAAGCCTTTAACATAAGGTTTTGCATGCTGTTCCAGTTGATTTCTCAAAATCTCAAACACTACCACACAATATCATACATTAAAGGCTTTTAGAATTCAATATTAAAAATGTATAGAATTTTCAGGGCGTTTCAACCCGATTTATGTAATTTACACATAGTTTACTTAATACTTTTTACTGATTCAGTATACTGCACGCACCACCATACATACCCGCATCATTACCAAGTGTAGCAAGTGCAAACTTGGTCTGTCTGCATGCATGAAATGCATATTGTGCAAAATATTTTGCAGTTGTATCGATCAGGATATCTCCTGCTCTGGATACGCCACCACCGATTACGAAGATTTCAGGATCTACTACACATGCGATCTGGGCAAGTGCTTTTCCAAGAACCTTTCCATGATTTTCTACCAGTGTTGCTGCAAGCTCATCACCTTCTTTTGCTGCATCAAAGATCTCTTTTGCTGAAATGTACTGGATCTGACGAAGCTTGGATGGCTTGTCTGTTGTATTTAAAATGATCTTTGCCATACGAACGATACCGGTTGCTGATGTATACTGTTCCAGACAGCCCTTGTTACCACATCCGCATACTTCTGTCTCGTCGTCATTTACGCAAATATGTCCGATCTCACCGCCTGCACCGTTGGTTCCCGCGAGCATCTTTCCATCTAAAATAATACCGCCGCCGACACCGGTTCCAAGTGTTACCATTACGATATCCTTATGGCCTTTTCCGCCGCCCTGCCACATCTCACCGAGCGCTGCCATGTTTGCATCATTTCCGGCTTTTACAGGAAGGGCTAATAATTTGCTGAGTTCTTCTTCTACATTGAAGATTCCCCATCCAAGATTTACACATTTGATAACCGTGCCGTCTGCCTTTACAGGACCCGGAACACCCATTCCAACACCTGCTACATCAGACTTCTCGATCCTTTTCTCTGCCAGTTTATCTTCAACAGATGCTGCGATATCGCTTAAGATATATTTTCCGCCTTCATCTGTTCTTGTTGTGATCTCCCATTTCTCAACCATCTCACCCTGTGTTGTAAACAGACCGATCTTTACGGTTGTTCCTCCGATATCTACTCCAAATACATAGTTTGCCATTTTTCTACTGCTCCTCCTTATTTGCATTGCCCTTCATAATATTCTGCGTCACTCTGTTATATAATTCCTGTGCCGCATTATATCCCATCTTCTTCTGTCTGTGGTTAACCGCTGCAGATTCAACAATGATCGCGATATTTCTGCCCGGACGGATCGGAATATTATGACTTACGACTTTATTTCCAAGAAATTCTGTGTACTGGTCTTCCAGTCCCAGACGGTCATACTCCGTATCCTTGCTCCACTCTTCCAGATTGATGACCAGATCGATGTTCTGATCCAGCTTTACACATTCTACACCAAACAGTGATTTTACGTCAATGATTCCAATACCACGCAGCTCGATAAAATGTCTGGTAATATCCGGTGCTCGTCCAACCAGCGTCGCATCACTGACCTTCTTGATCTCAACCACATCATCTGCAACCAGACGGTGGCCTCTCTTGATCAGCTCCAGAGCAGCCTCCGATTTACCGATACCACTCTCACCCATGATCAGAACACCTTCGCCGTATACATCGACCAGTACAGCATGTACGGATATTCTTGGTGCCAGTTCTACATGGAGCCAACGATCTACCTCATGTACAAATGCAGATGTAACGGCACTTGATGTGAGGACAGGCACTCCGTGTTTCTTTCCTGCTTCTATAATAAATTCATATGGTTCCAGATCTCTGCAGAATATCAGACACGGCGGCTTATATGAGAAAAATTCATTTATGATCTTGATATTTTCTTCCTCTGTATGCATCGCTGCAATATAGGCATGTTCTACATTTCCGCATATCTGGATACGTCCTGCATCAAAATGTTCAAAGAATCCTCCAAACTGTACCGCCGGGCGGTTCATACCCGGATCCTGGATCAGCACCTTATCGGTATCGATCTCCGGTGTATAATTCTTCAGATTCATTTTCTCTATGAGTTTGGATACTGTTATACTATAAACCATCTTCTCCTCCTGTTTTCCCTAGTTTCAGTTCTTGTTTCATTATATTCTACAACCTATTTATCGTCAATTCATCAATTTATTTTTTCAGGAAAAAAGCCACCTGTTTTCTGAATCTTATGTTATACTGATTTTTATGTGTGAATCTGCTGTTTTTAGAATACGCAGCGGAAAGGATATGAATTCAAAGTATGTTTAATTTTGAAGAAGAATTAAAAAAACTGCCTCATACACCGGGTGTCTATCTGATGCATAACAAGACCGATGAAATCATCTATGTCGGCAAAGCCATTGATCTGTATAACCGGGTACACCAGTATTTTCAGTCAGGATATAAACGCTCACCTAAAATCGAAAAAATGGTCAGTCACATCGCGTGGTTTGAATATATCATCTGCGAATCTGAAATTGAAGCACTGGTGCTGGAATGTAATCTGATCAAAGAACACCGTCCGCACTACAATACAATGCTTACGGATGACAAAAGCTATCCATACATCAAGATCACAGTCAACGAGGATTTCCCTCGTATTCTGTTCTCGCATCAGATGCACCGGGATCATGCCAGATATTTTGGTCCTTATACTAATGCAGGTGCTGTCAAGGATACCATTGATCTGTTAAAAAAACTATATCATCTGCGAAGCTGCAACAAAAAGCTGCCACAGGAAACAGGGCTGGATCGTCCATGTCTGTATTACCACATCGGACAGTGCAAGGCTCCCTGTCAGGGTTACATCTCAAAAGAGGACTACAGCAGACAGGTGGGACAGGCAATCCATTTTCTGACCGGGCATCACCAGCAGACGGTAAAAGAACTGGAAGAAAAGATGAAACGGTTGGCAGCCGATATGGAATTTGAACAGGCGGCAGAGGTTCGTGATCTGATCGAAAGCATCAAGCACATCGCATCAAAGCAGCGTGTTGACAACACAACAACCGATGACCGTGACGTGATCGCGATGGCTACCAACAACATGAACGAAGGCGTTATCTCGGTCTTTTTCATCCGAAACGGCAAGATGATCGGCAGAGAACATTTTCATATGACCGGTGTGCAATCGGAATCTTATGGAGATATTATGGCTGCATTTTTAAAACAGTATTACGCTTCTACTCCATTTCTCCCTAAGGAGATCATTCTGGAGCATGAAGTAAATGAGCAGGAGCTGATCGAACAATACTTAAGCGAACGACGGGGAAATCTGGTACACATCCTCACACCTCAAAAAGGTGACAAAGCCAAGCTGTTAAAGCTTGCGCGTGACAATGCTTTTCTTGTTCTGACACAGGATACTGAAAAGCTGAAACGGGAGCAGGCTCGAACAGAAGGTGCTGCAAAGGAACTGGCAGAACTGATCGGTGTCCCATCTGCCAAACGACTGGAAGCCTTCGATATCTCGCACATCAGCGGCTACCATTCGGTTGCTTCGATGGTGGTCTTTGAAAATGGAAAAGCCAGGCCCAATGAATACCGCAAATTCAAATTAAGAACTATCGACGGCCCGGATGACTACGCCAGTATGCGCGAGGTTCTGACAAGACGATTTACCGATGAACGTTTTAAGGTCTATCCTGACATCCTTATGATGGATGGTGGTAAGGGACAGGTCAACATTGCCCTGGAGGTTCTTGACGAACTGCATCTGAATATTCCGGTCTGCGGTATGGTAAAGGATGACTACCACCGGACCAGAGGACTGTATTATAACAATAAAGAAGTGGAATTTCCAAAGAATACACAGGCATTTGACATGGTTACCCGTTTGCAGGACGAAGCCCACCGTTTTGCCATCGAATATCACAGAAGCCTCAGAAGCAAATCTCAGGTACATTCTATCCTTGAGGATATACCGGGCATCGGCCCTGCCAGACGAAAGGATCTGATGGGGTACTTCAAGGATATTTCAAGGATCCGGGAGGCATCCATCGAGGAACTGATGCAGGCGCCATCCATGAACCGGAATGCCGCCGAAGCGGTGTACGGATTTTTCCACAAGGAGTGAGCTAACCTGTGAATATATCTGCAAAAGATGGAAATAGCATAATATATTTGGACACTTTTGACCTTACCAACCAGGGGACGTTCCCACTCGTTTCCACTCTGTGTAACTTCGAACTAACCTCGGCTAAGCCTCGCTAAGGTCTCAGTTACTCCTGCAGCGGTACTAAGATGCTGCTAATGCACCATCACACCACAGGGGTGCGCTTTCGTTCTAAGCTCGTGCAAGCACTCACTAAGTACGAAATGTGAGTACCGGCGGACTCAAATGCCCCTGTTTGGGTAAGTCAAACTGTCCAAATATAATTTACTTTCTTATTTTTTTGCAGATATATTCACAATTATTTAATAAGGAGATAAAGATGGAATATAATTTTTTTGCTATGATTTCAAGGATGAAATACATCGACCGCTGGGCGTTGATGCGGAATACAAGGGAAGAAAATCTGTGTGAGCACAGCCTGGAAGTCAGCATTATCGCTCATGCACTTGCCGTGATCGGCAATACCTATTATGAAAAGGATCTGAATGCAGAGCGGGCTGCTCTGATCGGACTTTACCATGACGCTTCAGAGATCATAACCGGTGATATGCCGACACCGGTCAAGTATTATAACGACGCTATCAAGGAATCCTTTAAAATGATCGAGAAAACAGCCTGCTACAAGCTGTTAAACAAACTGCCGGATGAAATGAAACCACAGTATGAACCACTCTTCTTCCGCCAGTCCGGAGATGAATATATCTGGAAGCTTGTAAAAGCGGCAGATAAACTATCTGCTCTTATCAAATGTATGGAAGAAACCTCTGTCGGCAATCCGGAATTCTCCAGCGCCTACGAATCCACAAAGGCTTCTGTCGACAAGCTTGCTGCCGACCTTCCGGAGGTTGAACGTTTTCTATCTGACTTCCTCCCTGCCTACGGCAAAAACCTCGACCAGCTTCAATACGACCGATAATGCTTTATATAGGTATTCTATCGATTTACGCAGTTATACTTTTTAAAAGTCATTAATACTATAGGTATCATACAACTATTATTCCGCAAAACGCTCTCGCTCTACCCTCATGTAACGGTACTAGACTCCCTGCCTTCGGCAGCTCATCAAGGACCGACATTCGGGCAGGTTTGCTTCATAACAGTGTATAATACCTATAGTGTTAATGATTTTTTCTTTCTCAACTGCATAAATCGATCACCTATATCCTATAAAGCATTATCGGATTAACAAAATGTCCACTTTTTTGCTAATAGACCATTTCTATGCTGATCCACAAGATATATCAAAAACACCGTCCCCAGTCTGATATATCACACACTGTTATGAAGCAAGCCTTTCCGAGCGTCGGTACTTAAGTTGCGTCTTTTGCAACTTTATGTACCGCTACGCCGAGGAATAGAGCGCAAGCGCCTTGCGGAATAATAGTTGTGTAATATACCAGACTGGGTACGGTGTTACATTCCTATCTCTGTGGTTCCACCTGAGCAAGAATCGACATGAATTCTTTGCCGGTGATCGTTTCGTGTTCTATAAGGAAGCTGGCGATAGAATCCAGGGCTGCCATATGGGCAGACAAAAGTTTCTTTGCTTTATTATAGGAATCTCGCAGCATATCACGGATCTCCTTATCAATCTTGGTAGCGGTCTCATCCGAACACTGAAGGGCAAGATTTCGGTCCAGATACTGTCCTTCTATTGATTCAAGCTGCACCATGCCGAATTTATCTGACATACCATACATGGTGATCATGGCTCTGGCTGTCTTGGTCGCCTTCTCGATATCATTTGATGCTCCTGTTGTCACGGAGTCGAATTTCAACTCTTCTGCAGCACGTCCGCCGAGCAGGGTTACAAGCTCTGCTTCCAGTTCTTTCTTGGATTCGAGATATTTCTCTTCTTCAGGAACCTGCCATACATAACCAAGGGAACCCATGGTTCTTGGAACGATCGTAATCCTCTGGATCGGCTCCGTATGCTTCTGGAGTGCTGCAAGCAATGCATGTCCGACTTCATGATAAGCAACGATCTGCTTTTCTTCTTTACTGAGCAGACGATCCTTTTTCTCTTTTCCGGCAAATACAACCTCTACCGCACCGATCAGATCCTGTTGGGAAACAAGACTTCTGCCATCTCTGACAGCGGCCAGCGCTCCCTCATTTATAATATTTGCAAGATCCGCACCAACCGCACCTGAAGTTGCAAGTGCCAGTTCATGAAGATCAACCGTTTCATCCATCTTGACATTCTTGGAATGAACCTTCAGTGTATCGATTCTTCCCTTCAGATCCGGCTTCTCTACGATAACTCTGCGGTCAAATCGTCCCGGACGAAGAAGTGCCTTATCAAGCACCTCAGGACGATTCGTTGCTGCAAGGATCACAATACCCTTTGATGTATCAAAGCCATCCATCTCTGCAAGAAGCTGATTCAGGGTCTGCTCCCGTTCGGAATCTCCGCCATGCCTGGAATCTCTGCTTCTTCCAATTGCATCGATCTCATCAATAAATATAATACATGGTGCCATCTGTGTCGCCTGTTTGAACAGATCTCTGACACGGGAAGCACCCACTCCGACATACATCTCTACAAAGCTGGACCCGGACATGGAAAAGAATGGTACATTTGCTTCACCTGCCACTGCTTTTGCAAGCAGGGTCTTACCGGTTCCCGGAGGACCGACAAGCAGTGCCCCCTTTGGCAGCTTCGCTCCAATATCCAGATATTTTTTTGGATTGTGCAGGAAATCGACCATCTCTGTCAGAGATTCCTTAGCCTCTTCCTCTCCGGCAACATCCGCAAAGGTAACACCTGTTTTCTTCTCAACGTAAATCTTCGCATTTGCTCTACCTACACCGCCGCTTCGTTTCATGATCATCGACAGCAACAGATAGAATGCAACGATCATTACAATGTAAGAAATGATCGTGCCAATCATGGCACTTCCGCTTTCATCTACACCTTCATATTCTGTTCCATATTTTGTCTTTGCCTGACGAAGCTTCTCTGCCAGACTGTCATCCGATATTCTGGTTGCAGTATATTTCGTCTTACTGATCACCTTATCATCGGCATTATTTTCAAATACGATCTTACTTCCGTAGATCTTTACGGAACCAACCTCGCCCTTATCTAACATCTCAATAAACTGACCATATGTGACTTCCTCTTCCCTGCCGGATGACACCCGGTCAAATACGCGCCAGAATAAAAATGTCAGTAAAATGGAAATAACCAGGATCACCATGATCGAGCGGTTGTTTCTTCCTTTATTTCCATTATTATTGTTATTGCTGTTATTGCTGTTATTATTGTTATTATTGTTGTTATTACTGTTATCAGGTAAATTGTTGTCCAATCAGAACCTCCTTTTTATACAGCCTGCCTGCTGTATTCTTCTTTTGTATATATTTCCGGCAATTTCGCATCCATTATAACCACGTTTTTCCCGGCTTTCAAGATGGCACCACTTTTGTTCATGAAGATTTAACCTTTCTATTCACCCAGATAGTCCATCGCAATACCAAGAGAAGTTTCTCCTCTGCTGATCGTCAGGCTCCATTTTCCAATCTGAAGGTCTGTATAATTTGCACTGGAATCATCCGCAGAATACTCCTTTTCCTGGTAGGCGCAAATCATCTCTGTTGTCCGTTCCAGACTGTCGCCCTGAAGTGTTTCATCCTCAAGTGCCATTACCAGATCTTCATAGATCTGATCCAGACAGAAACCGTCATCGACATCCGGAGGATACTGCCATATACGGACAGAGTGGATCGCCTGTGTGTTCAGATCACTGTTTATGCTCACATCAATGCCACATTCGTCATCTGAAATATACTTTTCTTTGTTATAGTATGTAAATGTATCTCCATTTTGATACGAGTATTCATACAAACTCAGATTTCCGGCAGTTCCTGTACTTGTATCTTCAAATAAAATGCCATCTTCCTCTGCATTCTGTAAAAAATCAGCCTCCAACTCATCACTGGTGACACCCTCATAATGAGCCACACCATCACAGGCTTCTCCCCGGTCATACACTTCATCGGCCGATAAGCCAACCAGACTGTCTGTCCCATAATCCGTAGTTTCTCCCGGCTGATAGATATAGCGGTAGCTGTATCCGTTCTCATCTACATAGTTTTTCTCATCCTGTTCATCCATCATCTCATGCATTTCATCCAGAGAGTCCTGCAGCTCCTGCTCATCCCGGTACTGCTGCCATACATCCCACAAACTGCTCGTCCGGAAACATACTCCAATTGCAGCCAGAAAAAGCAGACCTGAGATCACGCCCTCTGCTTTTTTCGATTTCTTCTTTGTCGTATAGGTCGTATCCGGATTCGGTATAGGTTTTGCCGATGTTGGAGTACGATTCGCCCATTTCGGGAGCTCGGTTTCAAACTCATCATGGCAATCTGTTACTTCATCCTCAACTTCAGGTTTGTCCGCACTGTAGTCCGATACATCCCCACTATATTGATACTCTCTCTGATAATCTTCAGGCTCTCGTCTTTCGTTCAGATAAAAGGTGTGACTGGTTTCAATCGGTGTCACAAATCGTTTACAGGTTTTGCAAAAATTAATACTGTTTACTTTTCCATCACATATTGGACAGATCTTTGATCCCATAAGTACCTCCTCTTTCTTTTCGATACTTTGTTTCTACCGCTAACTTTATATTCTTTTTTGTCATACGTCAATATTCTTTTCTCCGGCTTGACATCCCCATTAAAAGTCACTATTATTTCTTTAACTTATGATCTACAGGAGGTTTAAGTCGCATGCCCGGTTTTCTGATGCATCTGATCGAGGGTGAAATGATAATCAATAAAATAAATACAGGTGTAACTTCTGCGGCAGATTCCCATCTGTCGGCAATAAAAGCCGCCCCTGAACAGTTTCTCCTCGGCTGTATCCTGCCGGATATCACGGATAATAAAGAAAAAACGCATTTCCGTCCGGCATGGCAGAAGAACCTGATCACAAAATATCCTGAGCTTGCTCATATCCGCGCTCTCTACCCGGATGATGCGATATTGTCACCGGCTGACTATGGCATCCTGGCACATCTGCATCTGGATACTCATTATGTGACTGATTTCTGGCCGGAATATTTCACTATAGAAGATACCGCAGGGAATACCTGTTTTGATACAAGACAACCTTTGTATGTTCACATTTTCTCACAACCGGAAAAAAAGATTCCTCTGGCAGAATTTTTCTCTGACCGGTACTTTTACGGAGAATATGATAGGATCAATCCACGTCTACTAAAGGACTTTCATCCATATATACCGGAACAAATCACTTATCAGCCGGAGCTTGTACATATTACAGAATGCCGGCCGGAAGATCCGTCACAGATCACAAAAGCTCTGCAGACGTACATTATTCATAATCCGTCACCTGCCCCGGAAGCTTCCGTCACCCGTGCTGAGATTTTTCCATATGATGCAGTCATTGAATTTCTGGAACATATGGCAGATACATTTTTTACAGAATTCATTTAACCTGTCTTCCATATCAGCAGCCAAAATAATATTTATAATTTCACCCATAACAAACAGCCATCGATGCGTTGGAAACGGATCCGTATATGGATCCGGCTTCCTTTTCATCAATGGCTGTTTTTTATTTTCCCGCTTATTTAATCTTCGCTTTTACTTTAACGGAATAAGCACCATATGTTTTTTTCTTATTCAGAGTTTTGTATGCTCTGACCTTGAAATAATATGTCTTTCCTTTTTTCAGGCTCTTCTTTGTCAGATTCAGCTTCTTTGTATCGCCGATCTTCTTATACTTGCCTTTCTTTGAGGTTGCCATATATACCTGATATCCACTGGCACCGGCTACCTTCTTCCAGCTTATCTTACATGCCTTTGATTTCGCTGTCGTCTTTACTGATTTTACCTTTGATGGCTTTGTTACAAATGCCTTACTCTTCTCTTTGCCCTTTATCTTAGAGTTTCCTGACTTCTTATAAGCACATACACTATAAGTGTATTTGGTTCCTGCCTTCAGCTTCTTCGCATTGTAAGAAGATGCATTCTTACCCACCGTTTTTATAAGTTTCTTCTTGCCGGAGCCTTGCTTCCGGTAGATCATATATCCATCTGCATCAGATACCTTCTTCCATGTGATCTTTGCAGAAGTTGTCTTGATCTTGCTTACTGTAATCTTTTTTGTTGTACCAGGCTTCTTCACATTCGGTGTGGTCTTTGCCTTAATCGCAAATGTCTTTGACACACTTCCTGTATAATTGCCTTTTCCGGTTATCACAACCTTCGCTGTACCAACATTTGTATTGTTGGAATATGCTGCCGTGTAATCTGTATTCAGCTTCAGCTCCTTACCTTTTAATGTAACAGTAACTGCAGGTGTTAATGCTTTTCCTGTATAAGTCTGGTCTGCCACCGTTATAACTGCCGCAGACAGATCTGTCTTTGTAACCGGTGTCGTCTGTTTTACAATTGCAAAATACTGTGTCAATGTACCGGTGTAATTTCCATTTCCTGTAATCTGTATCACAGCCTTGGTTGTCGGCTCTGTATTCGACTGATACGATACCGTATAGTCTGCAGATGCTCCGGCGCTCAGCACTGCATTTCTTGCTGTATCCTTGACAATAACGGAAGGTGTGACAGCCTTTCCTGTATAGGATACGCTCTTTGTATAGGACACCGTACATTGCTCTATCTGTTTTGGAAGGATCGTAAAGGTTCCATATCCTGTATTTTTAAAGGAATCCGAAAGACCATTTACCGTGATTCTTGCAGTTCCGGCATTGATATTTTCAGAATAGAGCACACTGTATTCGGATGGATCGATCACTCTGCCGGATACCTTTACTGTAACAGCCGGCTTCTGTTCCCTGCCGTTATAAGTCTGGTTATCTGCTGTTATCTCTGCATCCTTGAGATTGATCTCCTGTTTCTGGATTGAGAAATACCGGTCTATTGTTCCTGTATAATTTCCTTTTCCTGTGATCTTGATCCGTGCAGATGTTGTCACTTCTGTATTATTCTGATAGCTGACATCATAATCAACATTTTGCTTTAGCTCAACTGCTCCATCCATTACCTTTACTTCCGGACAAACCTGTTTTCCTGTATATGACATCAGATTTGCATAAGTCACAGAAACGTCTTTCAGAGGCTTCGCCTGGATTGTAAATTTTTCAGTTATCGTTCCCTTATAATTGCCTTTGCCTGTAACTGTGATCGTTGCAGTTCCGACATTGACATTGTTGGAATATGCCACGTCATAGTTTGCAGCCGCCAGTGATCTTCCACTTATCATAACAGTGAATCCCGGTTTCAGCTCTCCTCCTGTATAGGTATATGGAGAACCCATAACCATGATAAATCCGCCATTATTTATATCAAAAGGCAGAATGGTAAAGTTCTTTTCAACTGTTCCATCATAATTGCCAAGACCTGTTATCTTTGCTTTTGCAGTTCCGGCATTGATGTTATTTGTAAATGCAACTGCATAATCCTTGCCCTTTGTAAGCGTTTTACCGTTAAAGGTTACTGTAATATCCGGACTTAATGCAGATCCTGTGTAAGTCACTGTCCCCACATTCATTACCAGAGAATTATTCAGCGCCTTCTTCGTGATCGCAAAAGTTCCGGTTGTGGTTCCCTTATAATTACTGCCGGTTCCGGTCACAGTAACAGTTGCCGTTCCGACATTGGTATTGCCGGAATATGAAACACTGAATTCTGACAGATTTGTGATCCGCTTTCCACTTGTGGTTGTAAGGCTTACAACTGCCGGTGTAAATGCCGCACCTGTATATTCATATGCCCGCTGTACAAGTGCTACTTCTGCACCTGTAATATCTGCTGCCACGATCTTAAATGTCAGGGATCTTTTACCTGTATATGCTCCGATACCCTGTATCGTAATGGTTGCAGTGGAACCAACCGTCTTATTGTTGGTTACTGTTATAGTATAACTCTCACCTTCTACCAGAGTAACTCCATCCCGTGTGATCCTGAGCTTCGGAATAATGGCTTCGCCTCCCTGATACTCCTGATCTCCGATCGATGCTATGCTGATCGAACGGTCATTGATGTTTGTTACGATCTTTGTGATCTTAAATGTACATGTCTGTGTACCGCTGAAGTTTCCATTTCCTGTGATCCGGATCGATGCACTGTCTGTTTCATTTATATTATTGCTATAGGAAACAGTGTAATCCGTTCCTGCCTTCAGTTCGTAGGAACCATAGGTCAGTTTTACAGAAGGCTTTACCTCGGATCCGGTATATATCATCTCTTTGCTGTATTCTGCTTTACAGGATGTGATAGCTCTGGCTGCGATCGTGAAGGTCGTCTTTGAACTTCCGCTGTAGTTGCCTTTTCCGGTTGCTGTAATCGTTCCTATACCGGCATTAATATTATTTTCATATGATAATTCATAATCTGTATTGGCAGCCAGCGTCGTAGTTCCAATCTTTACGGTTGCTGTCGGCTTCTGCTCACTTCCTGTAAATGTACATGCTGTAATATTACTGAAAACCGCTCCGTTGATTGATTTCTTTGTAACAGTAAATGTTCCTTCTGCACTTCCTGTAAAGTTTGCATTTTTTCCTTTTATAGTTACCGTTGCCGTTCCACAGTTTTTATTATTCGAATAACTTACAGTGAAATTCGTCATACTGGTGTAGGTCTTTCCAGATACAGTTGTAAAGGATGTAACACCCGGAGTCTGTGGCATGCCTGTATATTCATAACTGTCTGCTTCCAAAACAACCTTTGCATTTGTCAGATCAAGTGCAACAACATTAAAGGTTGCTGTTCTTGTTCCTGTATAATCATTGATTCCCGTAATGGTTACTATTGCTTTAGAACCTGCGGTATAGTTATTGGTATAAGTAACCGTATAATCTGTATTCAGAGTAAGGATCGTACCACCATTTCTGACTGTAACAGCAGGTCGGAGTCCCTGTCCTGCATTGTATTCCTGGTCTGCGATCGCATCGACTGTAATCGTTGAAGCATTGACGTCAGTACGATCTCTGGTGATCTTATATGTCAGTACTTTTCTTCCTGTAAAATTACCTTTTCCTGTCACTGTAGCAGTCGCTGCCGTTGTCTCATTTATATTATTGGAATAAGCAACGGTATAATCCGTACCCTCTATTAAGAGCTTCTGACCATATGTGATACGGATATTCGGCGTTACGGCACTTCCTGTCCATTTTACGCTCTCATCATAACTGAACGAGCAATCTGCCAGCGCTCTTGCACTGATCTTGAAATTTATAGATTTCGTTCCACTGTATCCATTCTTTCCGGTGATCGTAACCGTACCTGTACCACAGTTAACATTTGCGCCATATGAAACGGTGTAATCGCTGTCCTTCGTCAGTGCTTTGCCATCATAGGTCACTGTAACCTCCGGTTTGATCTGTACTCCGGTATAGGTCTGATCTGCAATTGTACTGCACACTGCCCCTGACAGATCCGGCAGGGAAGAAGTGATCGTAAAGTACACAGTTTTGGAACCTGTATAGTTTCCCTTGAACGTAACAATTACCTTTGCAAGATTGCCGGCTGCTACATTATCTTTATAAGATACCGTATAATCTATTCCTTTGGTCAGTGTATATCCATCTGAAGTGACCGACATTACTGTCGGTCTGATCTCTGCACCGGTCTGATCAAAGGATGTCTGATTCAATGTTACCTTTGCTGTATTCGTCACATCCAGAGGATTGACAGTCAATGTACCGGTAACGGTTCCTGTATAATTGCCTTTTCCTGTCGCACTGAACGGTACCGTTCCTGCTGTCTTTGCTACATAGCTTGCAACTGTATAATCGGTTTTATTCGTCAATGTTGTTCTCAGTTCGCTGTCATAAACACTGATCTTTGGTGAAAATACTTCTGCTCCATATTTATATGTTGCAGGCTCTGCCGTCAAAGTCGCCTTTGAAATATCTCTTGGATTGATCTTAAAAGTGAGGGACTTTGTATTTGCATATTTGCCGCATCCACTGATCAGAACCGTTCCATTTCCTGCATTTGTATTTGCGGAATAGGATACCGTATAATCCGTTCCCTGCTTTAATGTCGTGCTTCCATCCTTTACCGTGACAGCCGGTGTCTGTGCCTGTCCATTATATGTACATGAAGCTACCGTTACCGTTGCTGTTGAGATATCTTTTGTCTCTGTATCTCCACCACTGCTGCTGTTTGATTTGATCGTGAAATATACTGTCTTTGACCCTGTATAGTTTCCTTTGAATGTGACAATTACCTTTGCCGCAGTACCAACCGCAGTATTATTCTGATAGCTTACGGTATAATCGGTTCCTGCCGTTAATGTATGTCCGCCTGCTGTTACTGCTGTAACGGTTGGCTTGATCTCTGATCCTGTCTGCGTAAATTCTGTCTGATTTAATGTAACTGCTGCTACACTTGACACATTCAGTGCATTTACCGTAAAGGTTCCGCTGACCGTTCCGGTATAGTTTCCTTTTCCGGTTGCTGTGATCGTTACATTTCCAACATTTACTGCATTATAACTTCCTATCGTATAATCGGTATTATTCGTTAATGTTCTTCCGAGTCCGTTATCTTTGACTGTGATATTAGATGATGTAACTGATGCTCCGTAATTGTAGGTTTCTGTCGCTGCTGTCAGCGTTGCATTCGACAGATTTCTTCTTGCAATTGTAAATGTCGCTGTCTTCGTATTCCTATACTTGCCGCATCCGGTGATCGTCACTGTTCCGGTTCCGGCATTGGTATTGGATGCATACTGTACGGTGTAATCCGTTCCCTGTCTCAGTGTTGTACTTCCGTCTTTTACGGTAACTGCCGGTGTCTGAGCGGTTCCGTTATAGGTACAGGATGCTACCGTTACGCTTGCTGCCGAGATATCTTTCGTTCCTGTATCTCCGCCACTGCTGCTGTTTGTGATCGTAAAGTTTACTGTCTTTGTTCCTGTATAACAATTTATACCTGTAATTGTTACAGATGCCGTTCCTGCATTGGTATTATTGCTGTAAGAAAGAGTATAGTCAACACCTTCTTCCAGATACTGATAATCATTATTCTCATCCAGCCAGGAGTTCACATCGGCAATCGTTACCGATGGCTTCTTTTCCTTTCCATCATAGCTGTAATTGGAATTGCTTAGTGTGATGATCTGATCCTGGATATTGGCAGCCTTCAGATACCAGGTATAGGTTTTGGAACCACTGAAATTATTCATTCCCTTAATCGCTGTCGTTCCCTTAGAACCAATCTTCAGATAATTCTCTGAAAGAGTAACATTCTCATAATAATCTTTCTCTGCTACCAGAACCTTTCCATTCCAGGTAACCGATTCGACTGTCGGAGAATTTGCCAGATTCTTTACATATGGAACATAATACTTGCCGGATACAAGTGTCGTATCGGATGCAAATTTGACCGTTGCTTTATTGATCGGTGTGACACGGATCTTGAATTTTGCCGTATTGCTTCCTGTATAACCCTTTTCCGGTTTACCGGTTATCGTCGCCACGGCAAGCTCAGTTGCAGTTGACACGTTCACGTTGTTTGTGTATACCACATCATAACAGTCTGACGGTACTTCCTCCCCATCTACCTTTACCGTAACCGGTGCTTCGATCGCCTCGCCGGTATAATAATTACCAAGACCGGTTTCCGTCGTCGCTACAACAGTAACCTTATGTGCTCCATCCTTTCCGGACAGGTCGATCAGATCCGCTGCCTTCACCCGACCTGCAAATGGAATTCCTGCCCCGCCATACGGCACGATCATCGTGATGACCATGACAACGGTAAGGAACCATGCTGCTGCTCTTTTTCCATGTTCTCTCATGCTTCTAAAATGCCCTCCTTGCTGTTATGCCCGCTGTATTATACACTTTATACAAGATGTCTCTACATTTGTACTGCCCCTCTGTGCATATTTTTCATTTCATCCTGTCTCTTATGATATTGCATAAAAAAATACCCCAAATGCAGTTCCGCGCAAACAAAATTTAAGTGAATTTTACCATTTTTTGCATGCCGCTTCAATCCGCATTTGGGATATTTTTAATTTTTATTTTATATAATATGTCACACTAACTGGTTGGAATATAGAAAATATCCAGCATCTCTTCTACCAGACTTCCCGTATCCACCTGATACTCATCAAAATGAGCAGGGCGTTCATACGTTCCCGGAAGCTTCTGTATATCCTTCTCTGCAACTGCTATATCCATTCCACGCATTCTGCTGAACAGATACAGGCAGGCATCTCTGTCCAGATTCGTCTGCAGATATGGACTTGCTGCCTCGTATACCTTCTTTATGATTCCCTTATCATCGGAATAGCACTGTTCAAACCGCTCCAGCCAGCCTGCCAGATACTGACTCTGACGTTCCATCCGTCTGCCATGTTCGCCGACTGCATCCGTTACCGTATCCATCTTTTCCAGATATCGGTATGCGTCATTGCCCTGTAAGGTGACTACATCCTTCTCAAAGACATTCTCACTGATCGTATCTCTGGCTGTCAATGTTACCCCGCTCAGGACGTCATTGATATCTGCCATTGCATCCATGTCAAGTGCCACATAACCGTTGATTGGAAGATTATACATCAGTCCGGATACCGCATGTGTAAAATTCTCACAACTGACGATCTCGCCATCCCCATAACCATATGCCAGTCCGATCTGCATCCGGTCTGTAAGTGCTGTTTTTCCTTCTATGGTTTTAATATCCACATCTGTCATACTGTCACGATTTATATTAATAACGTGAAGCTTATCATTTCGAAGATCAAATACCATCAGGAAGCACAGATCGATCCTTCCGCCATACCGGACATATTCAGAACCATTTGCATCCGAATAAGTCAGGGCATCATCTCTGTCTCTGAGATCAGCTTCCGTCGTGGATTCTGTATCCTCTGAGGCTTTCTTTGATTTTTTCTTTGACTTCTTTGACTTTTTGGACTTTGTTTCTTCCGTTGCCGCCTCTGTCGTCTTCGGTTCTTCGTTCTTTTCCGGTTCCTTCGGCACATACTCGGAATTATCCACGCCAAATACCAGAATCGATACGCTATCTGTATTATAAACGTAGTTCTTTCCTTTATATGTGATAGCCGTTGATGAAGATCCGTCAGTATGAAAGCTCACCTTTTCTCCCTGCGCATTTTCTGCCAGCCGGTTCTTTCCATTCATATACATTCTTGCAAATATACCGGCAGGGATCCCGGTCACAACCAGAATCACAACAAGCAGGATCACACAGATCTTTTTCCGGAGGCTCCATGGATCCTTCAGCTTTTTGGGTGCATGTACCGGTCTGGATTCCAGTTCCGGATCCAGCTTCTTCTTTTCCCGTTTCGCTTTTTCTGCCTTCTTCTGGAAAAATTCTTTTCTGATATCCTCTGTCTGGATGCCTTCGGCAGCGATCTCTTCCTGCGTTTCCTGCACGATCTCTTTTATAAGCTGATCGACCGCTTCCTCACCAGTCTGTGGAACCGGAGCAGCAGCCGGCTCTTCCGTCCGGCTGACCGGACGGCTGTTTTCGGTTTCCTGTTTTACTTCTGTCTTTTTTCCTTCTGACTCTTTTTCTTCTGACTGTCCATCCTGCAATGCTTCTGCAAGCCGGATCGCTTCTAACAGCTTCTCGTCAAATAAATCTTCCATATAACAACCTTATGCATACAGTGGATATTTCTCTACAATACTCTTAACAAGTGCTTCTGCTTTTGCCTTGTCATCATCAATCACTGCTGCCTTGATCGCCTCAGCAATTGTCTCCATATCAGCTTCATTTGCACCTCTGGTTGTAACCGCCGGTGTTCCGATACGGATACCGCTTGTTACAAACGGAGATTTTGGATCATTTGGTACTGTGTTCTTATTTACAGTGATATGAACCTCATCTAAAAGCTTCTCTACTTCTTTACCGGTACGATCCAGGTTCTGAAGATCCACCAGCATAAGGTGGTTATCTGTACCGCCTGATACGATATTGAAGCCTCTTGCCATTAATGCGGATGCAAGTGCTGCTGCATTCTTTACAACCTGTGCCTGATACTCCTTATATTCCGGCTGTAATGCTTCCTTTAAGCATACTGCCTTACCTGCGATGACATGCATCAGAGGTCCACCCTGGATACCAGGGAATACTGCCTTATTGAAGTTGAATTTCTCATTGATTTCGTTGCTGCACATGATCATACCACCTCTAGGTCCGCGAAGTGTCTTATGTGTAGTAGTTGTTGTAACATGTGCATATGGAATCGGGCTCATATGAAGTCCTGCTGCTACAAGACCTGCGATGTGTGCCATATCTACCATCAGATATGCTCCAACCTCATCTGCGATCTCACGGAATCTCTTGAAATCGATTGCTCTTGCATATGCAGATGCACCCGCTACGATCAGCTTTGGCTTGCATTCCTTTGCGATCTCAAGAACTTTGTCATAATCTATAAAGCCATCATCATTTACACCATAAGGTACACAGTGGAAATATTTACCGGACATATTTACAGGTGATCCATGTGTCAGATGTCCGCCATGATCCAGATTCATTCCCATAAATGTATCGCCAGGATTTAAAATAGCGAAAAATACTGCCATATTGGCCTGTGCTCCGGAATGTGGCTGAACATTTACATATTCACATCCAAATAATTCTTTTGCACGCTCTCTGGCAAGATCTTCCACTACGTCTACATACTGGCATCCGCCATAATATCTCTTTCCAGGATAACCTTCTGCGTATTTGTTAGTCAGATGGCTTCCCATGGCTGCCATAACTGCCTTTGATACGATATTCTCTGATGCGATCAGCTCCAGATTGTTATTCTGTCTGTTCAGTTCATCCGTCATTGCTGCCGCAACTTCCGGATCCACTTTTGTAATTTCATCAAATCCAAACATTTTCTTACCTCCTGGTATGTAATAATATATAACGCATTAATAGAGACAGTATACCATGTCCTCCCTTTCCATACAAGCCAACAAGTAATAGAAATAGGATAGAAATAAAATTGATGGGAATAAGATCCGATCTTATTTTTCAGAAATGGAAATATTTTCACTTCGCCCCTTGACAAATAAATTTCTCTATACTAATATTGATGAGTATGTTTACATTGAATTGTCCGTGTCCGGTTTTAATGTAAAAACCTTATTATAATCTATAATTCAAATGGAGGTAGAGAATTTTGGCTAACATCAAATCTGCAAAGAAAAGAATTGAAGTAATTGACAAGAAGACTTTAAGAAACAAGATGATCAAGTCTAAGGTTAAGACAGTTATCAAAAAGGTAGAAGCTGCTATCGCTGCTGGTGACAAAGAAGCTGCTCAGGCAAATCTTCTGGTTGCTATCTCAGAGATCGACAAGGCTGCTTCAAAGGGCGTTTACCACAAGAACAATGCTTCTCGTAAAGTATCACGTCTTACAGCCGCTGTCAACAAGATGGCTTAATCTGACTCATATATATTTTTATAATTGATTACATATGTAAGGCTGCACATATATAATCAAAACCGTCAAAAAAAACAGAACCCTTGAGGTTCTGTTTTTTTGTGTAATAATTCAGTCTCCAGACTATAATAATACCTGTGATATACAATGATATAACGATGTTCGTGTAGCTCCGGCTACCGGCTCAATGATATCAACAGCACTTCTACTGCCACTACATCCGATGCCTGACTGGTCTTTAATTTGTAGTCGGTATCCTGACAGGCTTCCATAATCTTCTTCAGTTCCTGTTCCGAATAATTCCGGCACTGTTCCGCATATTTCTTCACCGACCATGACGGAATGCCAAGCACCGATGCCGTATCTGCATAATTTTTATTCTCGGCAAGACACATCTTTGTCTTTAATAACAGATCATACTGTCTGGCGATCAAAAACAGAATCCGCATCGCAGGCTCCCTGTTTTCAAGCAGTTCATGATACAGGTGAAGTGCACGATCCTGCTGTTTTCTGGATATGGCATCGATCATCTCAAATATATGTCCCTCCGAATTGCCAACGCAGAGAGCTTCCACATCGGATACCGTTACATCCTCCCTGTCTACCGTATAGCTTATCAGCTTATCAATCTCATTCTTGATCGAATTCATATCTGATCCGGTATGCTCGATCAGGGAACGGATCGCATCATCGGTTATCCGTTTTCCTTCTCCCTTGAACATTCCCTTAACCCATACAGCAAGCGTCTTCTCATTTGGTGTTTCAAAGCACAGAGCTTCTCCCAGCTTATCAACGGTTTTATATAATTTATTTCTCTTATCAATTTCTGACTCAACAAACAGGATCAGCGAAGTATCCGGCAGCTCTTTGATCCGCTCCGCAAATTCCTCACAGCTCTTTTTAAACAACCCGGTCTCTTCTGCCAGCACCACGCGCCGATCAGCGAAGAATGGCATCGTCTCGCAGAAGCCTATGATCTCCATCGGATCGATCTTCTCCCCTGCAAACTTTGCAAAATTCATATTGTCCTCACGGTCTGTTACCGCCGAAAGCAATTTGTCCCTGTACTGGTTCACAAGATATGTTTCATCTCCGTATAACAGATATACCGGAGCATAGCTTTCGTTCTTTATATGCTCGTTGATAACCGCCATTGCATCCTTGCCGCTCTGTTTTTTTCCTGCTGCCATAGCTATGTCTCCTTTCTTTCCTGTTCCAGTCCATTATGCCAAATACCGATTTGATTTTCAACACCTGTCTATGATATTCTTCCGTAATACAGATGGTCACGCCATGTTCCAAATGCTTTTGTTACCAGTCCCAGTACAAAGCCTACCAGAACCGCTGCCATGACTGTTCCGATTCCCACACTGCCAACACTATGTATTGCGATCAAACATGCACCTAACGATATGACAACCATGCTACAGTCAAATCCGATCTTAACCTTTGGAAATGCAATACCGGTGATCGTTGATACTGCCTGCATCGCTCCCTCTCCTGCAAGCGGCATAATATTTGCCGGCAGATAGAAGAAGATTCCGACAGCGATCAGAACAACACTGATCAGCATCATTCCCAGTCGTATCAACATATTATCGGTAGATGGCAGCAACGCCACAAGTGAATTACATAACGTTGTAAATTTTCCAAATATAATTCCAACTACAACCTGACACAGATTGATCCATTTAAAATTTTTCCGTAATAACAGGATCTGCAGCAAAACCAGCACAACATGAAACAGGATGGTTGCGTTTCCCATCTCCATACCAAATACACAGGTAATCGTATATGGGATCGAGCTTACCGGCGATACCCCAAGGTTTGATTTTACCGATACGGCTATTCCTGCCGTCATGATAAATAAGCCTCCCAGATATGCCACCAGCCGGATTCCCAATCGATCTTTCCACTTCATTTTCTCTCACCTTTCTCTTTCTGACTTTAAACCACAAAAAAAGTCTGGTATCATACATCTACCAGACTTTTATCTACTGATCTATTGTAAGAAATGGCACTGGCTAAGTCAAGCGGCTTTGCGTATAGCTTGTGAGATATTACCAAATCCAGACCGGAATTCAGACCGTGATCTCGATCTGATTATCCTCGATACCTAGAACACAGCTCTCATAATATCCATCACCTGTCACCCGTGGTCCGCTGACAACTTTATATCCGTCCTCTTCCAGTCTTTTCGTCAATGCATCGACTTTCTCTCTGCTTCCAACTGAAAAAGCGAGATGAATATACCCTGTTCGTGCCAGCTCTTTTCTCACATTGGATACCCGTGGTTTCTGCATGATCTCCAGTCTTGCTCCATCCTCAAAGCTTAAAAAATACGACTGAAACTCTGTTTTCGGATTATAATACTGTTCTCCCGCAGCAGCATCAAAATACTTTATAAAAAATTCTTTTGTCTTTTCCAGATCCTCTACATACATTGCAACATGTTCGATCCGCATCTCTGATATCCTCCTGTTTTCTATGTACTAAAAAAATATAACCGAAATATAAAATTTATCCAATCCGGATTATCCGGGTTGTCAATTCAACTCTTTTCTGTTATAGTAGCAAAGGTTTTTGAGAATATCAAATACCAAAATCTAAATTTCGATTTTCAAATGGAGGTGAATTTTCATGGATAGTTGCGATCGTATTGAACGAAGTAAAATATGCGATGTTATGATAAAAAAGCATAAATGGATGTGGCTGTCTATGAAGATCCGATAACCCCATCTTATATTTGTTGTGTGCCTTTTCATACATCGCATCAGACGATCCTGACCATCCGGTCTTCACACTGAGACGATGTATTTTTATGTCTGAAAACAGGCAGGAAGGAGGTCACAATGACAAAAATCACAGTATTTAAAAAAGATTATGTAACAGAACTCGTAAAAATCATCCGTAATGCAAAGAACGCACAGGTATTGCAGAAGCATTTGGCAAACTACCACGACAAAGATGTCGCAGAAGCAATCACACGGCTAAACGAAACAGAACGAATGCAACTATACACTATGATCGGCACCCCACGGCTCGCAGAGATCTTCTCTTATCTGGATGATGCCAAGCCGTATCTGGATGAACTGTCACTTGATAAAGCCGCAAGAGTCATATCCGATATGGATGCAGATGATGCTCTGGATATTCTGGATGAACTTTCCGCCGAGCAACAACAGGAAATGGTTGCCCGTCTGGATGATGATTCCCGGAGAGATGTAAAGAAGCTGCTTTCTTACGAAGACGATGAGATTGGAAGCTGCATGACGAACAATTATATCTGTATTCCGGACACCTTATCCATCCGTGAAGCTATGAGTACACTGGTTCGGCAGGCAGGAGAACATGACAATATCTCGACGATCTATACCACTGATATAAATGGTCAGTTTTCCGGTGCTATCGATCTGAAAGATCTGATCATCGCACGGGAAAATGACTCTTTGTCAAATATTATCAGCCGCTCCTATCCGTCTGTATATGAGCATGTGAAGATTGCAGACTGTATCGAAGATCTCACCGATTATGAAGAGGATTCCATCCCGGTTTTATCGGAAAACGGAACCATTGCCGGTATCCTGACTGCAAATGATATCGTGGAACTGGTGGATAACGCTATGGGTGATGACTACGCAAAGCTCGCCGGTCTTACATCCGAAGAAGACCTGCACGAACCAACCTTTACCAGCATGAAAAAGCGTCTGCCATGGCTCATCATCCTTCTGTTTCTTGGCATGGCGGTATCCTCTGTGGTAGGAATGTTTGAATCCGTTGTTGCGGTGCTTCCAATCGTAATATGTTTCCAGTCCCTTGTCCTTGATATGGCTGGAAATGTCGGCACACAGTCCCTCGCTGTTACGATTCGTGTGCTTATGGACGAAGACCTGAGTACTAAAAAGAAGCTTTCCCTTCTTATCAAAGAAATGAAGATCGGCTTCTTAAATGGTGCAAGCCTTGGAATCATGGCACTCCTGTTTTTAGGAATCTATATCCACTATTTTAAGAAATATATATGGGCATCTGCATTCCTGATCTCTGGCTGTGTCGGCATCTCGCTGATCGTTGCAATGGTGATCTCAAGCTTTGTCGGAACTATCATTCCTATGTTCTTCCACAAGATCCATATTGATCCTGCGGTTGCTTCCGGTCCACTCATTACAACGGTCAATGATCTGGTTGCCGTGATCACCTACTACGGACTGGCAATGGTATTTTTGATCAATATTTTTCATATTTAGGTTTTGAATCTTCATCGTTCCGGCAAAAGACAGGTTGTTTTCTATAACAGAAATCACTTCTCTTTTGCCAGGACTTTTTTACACCAGGTTTTTGTTCCACATTTTGGACATTTCAAATATCTTGTTGAAATCATATGCATTCCCATTGTATATGCACCAAAGGTCGGAACAAACAGCTCATTGCAATGACGGCATTTGTAATAACCGATGGTGCGCTCACCTTCCATCGCAACCATAAGTCCACAACCAAATATAACACATGCGATCACTATCAGTAATATCTTAACCGGTACTGCGATCACCTCTGTATACACTGCAACAACCATGATCAATGTAATAAATGATATCGTTGCAATTAAACCCGTTATAATTGTAGGAATTAATTTCTTCTTGTTTTCTTCTCTTTCTTTAATCATATTCACCATATTTTCCTCCGCTTTCTTTTGATATTCTTCCTCAGACACTCTTGCACCGGACAACAGTTCATTTACCGTAATGTCCAGTTCCTTACATAAAGGTAATAACAGAGACACTTCCGGGAATCCCTTTCCACATTCCCATTTAGAAACTGTTTTATCACTGATATTCAGTTTTTCTGCAAGCTGCTTCTGTGTACAACCTTTTCTTTTTCTTTCTGCTGCAATAAACCTGCCTATACTGATCTGATCCATATCTGCCTCCTTTCTGACCAGATTATTACATACCTGCATCCGGCATCATACCCATAAAGCGTAGAAAATGGTGAATTTCTGCGGATTCTACGCACTGTAGAGTATAGTTTGCCACTTCCTTATAATAATTATATCATGTGCTTCGCACATTCTATGCATTCCGCAAAATCAGCATCCTTGCGAGCAAATAATTTTGCGTTCATTATATCAAATGTGTCATTTATCCGAAATAATATTCTGCCACTTGCTCTATTCTTTCCATTCCGATAGGACAAGCACTGGTTTCATATGTCATAATTAAATTAATAGATGGTATTATTCCATTATCACAATATGTTTTTATTTTCCTGCAGGCAGGACTCGCATATTCCGGATTGTCCATCATACCGAAATGTTCCCAATAATAATACTCTCCTGCACTCTTCAAATACCACTTATATCCTTTTCCATTTTTGGCACATATTAATTCTTCTTTCGGAAATGTTTTCTCTCATATACCCATCATTTCATTTGGGGCTTGGTATCAATGCTTAATTTTATCCTCCGTACCCATGAAGCATAATTTTTCCTGCCCGTATCTGCAAAATTACAGCGCCGCTGCTGTCGGTGCGGTAAACCTCCGCACCAGCAGCCTGCAGTCTCTCCAGCGTTTCTTTATGCGGGTGACCATACCGATTCTTTTTTCCACAACTAATCACCGCATACTGCGGCTTTATATATTGAAGAAATGACTCCGAGGTTGCATATCTGGAGCCATGATGCCCTGTTTTTAAAACATCAACCGCATCCAATCTTCCAGTCTCTGTCATCTGCTGTTCTGCTGTTTCCCCTGCATCGCCTGTAAACAAAAGACGAAAAGAACCGACACTTGCCTGCAGCACAAGAGAGGCTTCATTTGCATCTGTGTGAACATCCGATTCTCCCGGATATATGCATGCGATCCGAAATATCCCGGAAGCTCCAGCTTCCGGTTCAGAAAATATGCTACCCGCATCCATATATAAAACCTCAGTTCCATGCTGTTCTGCCTGATTGATCAGTTCCAGCAGTCCTTCCCGGTCGCCATATTCCGCCACAACAAGATTCCGGATCCGAATCCCGGTATGCTCCAGCTCATATAATTCCTGAAGCCCGGATATATGATCTTTATCCCCATGTGTTATAAAAACATAATCCAGTTCTGCCATCCCATAATACCGAAGAGCAGGAAGCAGAACATATTCTCCTACCGTCTTATTATCCGATGAACCACAATCGATCATAATATTCGTTCCCTGTTCCGTCCGGATCAGTATGCCATCCCCCTGCCCGACATCCAGAAAAGCAACCGTAAATGGACGGTCGAGCACGCTTCCTGCATATATACAGAATATCAGCACGGCAAAAATCTCTGCGATCCCATACCGGATTTTTCTGTGTTTCCGTTCCTTTATCGTCTGCTGATCACACTTTTCTTCCACTGCCTGATTTCTACGGACCTGCCATTTTGACTTTTTTACGATTTTTCGAGTCTGTTTGCCTTCCGTTCTGTCTCCTCTATCTGCTCTCATCCTGGTCATAAAATACAAGGATATCAGTAACGCAATATAATAACCCACCACCAGCTTCACCGGAATATGTCCGATATTGATACAGGCTCCGGGAAGCTGTTCCATCCCCTGACACAACATTTCATATAACCACAAAATCCCCTTCACCGGAATCGTAAGCCATCCGGCCGCCTGAAGTGACATGCAGCCACAGATAACCGTTCCGATCCCACCGGTCAGGACGACCGATACACATGGCACAACGATCAGATTTAATAAAATACCATACAATGGAAACTGGTAATAATAGTAGACGATCACCGGCAAGGTCGCCAGAAAGGTTGCCATGCTGACAGTAAGCGACTGCCGGATTTTCTCCCCTGCGCCAAATATGTGTTGCAACACCGTCCCTGCACCAAGCTTATTGATTAGGTCAGCACTTCCCCTTTTGCTAAATACCCGTTGTAACACCGGCACGATCACAGCTATCCCGGTTATCGCTGCAAATGAAAGCTGAAATCCGGCATCTAATACAACATAAGGATTTATCACCGACATCCATACCCCGGCAATTCCTGTTGAGGTCAGAAGATCCACCGAACGCCCAATGGCTTTCCCAAATAACAGGAGCCCCATCATAATGATCGCCCGCATCGTTGATCCTGCAAGTCCGGTCATCTGTCCATACAGAATAACCAGAATACTGCATCCAATTCCCGCACTCCAGTAGGAAACTCCCCATTTTCGCATACGCCGATACAAGGTCATACCAATGATCGCAATATGTAATGCCGATATTGCAAGAATATGTGCAATACCATTCAACTGATACATCCGTTTCACGTCACCGTCCATCCCCTGCCGTTCACCCAGAAGCATCGCCCGTATCACAGATGCATCCTCCTCGCCGTATAAGTTACCAATTACATCTGATATCCGTTTTCGGAGCTTCCGGAGCCCCGCCCGTATATGCGAGTACTGTTTTCCTGTTTTCTGCAGCTCTGCATCTGAAAGTATAAGAAAGATCCCCTGGCTCCTGTAGTATCGATATGCATCAAAGGCTCCCGGATTTCCCGCATGCTCCGGCTGTTCAAATCTGCCGGCAAATACTGCCTCCTGTCCCGGATACAAGGTTATACCTTTCTCCACATACACAAGCAGCTTCATATTTTCATGAAACCCAGTCCATTCTTCACCGGACATTCCTCTTGCATCCACGATCTTAATAAAGACCTGCTGCCTGTTTTCCGTTTCCTTTATCTCGTATATCGTTCCGGAAATTGTTCCGGAACAACCGTTCAGCCGGGAAGCATATTGTTCCTGCTCATGCAATATGTTGATATTCATATACCCCATTCCGGCAAACAGCACATATATGAGAATTCCGACAGTTACTCTTACTGTTCGTTTTACATCCACACTCCGCTTTGTCTGTCTTCGCCTGTCCGACATCCGTATTTTTTCATCCCGGCCGGACTCTTCTTTTTGTTTTTGCTGTTTTTGCCTTTTTCCCTGTTTTTGCCCTTTTTCTCCCGTAAACAGAAAAAAGGCTGCAACTATCATTGCAGCCAAAGTAAACCACCTGCTGCCAGCAATCGCCTCCGCCTCTCCAAGCATAAATGCACATGCGGCCCAAAATAGTGGTCTTTTTATTTTCTTTTCCTCCGCTATCTGTCAGTACCTGTCTAATTACACATTGAATAATTCGCTGTGTATGTCTCTGAGAAATCCAAATTCTCTCCATATACAAGATCCTGACTGCCTTCTACCTCAAATACAACACCATCCACATCTGACAGCTCTGTCAGAGAATCAACCAGCGAATAAATGATCACTTTGTCATCATAATCACCGACATGATCCAAAAAGGTCTTGCTGAAATTAACATAACACACCCGATCCAACACATAGATATCAAGAATATCTACATCCTTATCGATCGGACTCTTCCATTCCTGGGAATTTCGAAGTGCTTCCATGATCTGTTCCTCCGGTGCTTTGTAAGACAACGCATCAATCTCCGTCGTATGCTTATCCAGCCGTTTTCCGGTATTATCCGGCGTATAGATCGTCACGGAATAAGAAGCCTCCATAAAATTATCACCGATCGTTGAAAATGATTCCGCATTGTAAACACTTGTATCTACCTTCTTCTCTCCAATCAGATCCGACAATTCAAATGAAACCCCTGAAATACCATTTACCTGACACAGGGTTTTTGTAAATGCCATTTTACACAACAGGATCTGATAATTCTCTGCGGTATCATAATCCAGATTGAACATGATCGTTACCAGTCCTTTTCCATCATAAGAATATCGCTGATAGGTCATTCCATCTGCAACCGGAATCTTATAAAGCTGCTCGTCTTCTGTTGATATCAACAGATTCATCAGCTTATCTATCACATTTTCCGTTGATTCCAACTGATCGATCTTCGTATCATAGACAGAAAACTCTGTCCATTTCTGATTCATATAATATACGGAATATGTCTGCATCCCGGCATCCGTACCGGTATCTGTTCTCTGACTCTCCGCATGTCCATTTTTCCCACATCCGGTCATAAACAGCAGAGCCACAACTAACAGCATCCCGCTTATAATATGCATGATCCGTTTCTCCATCTTCTGCTCCTTTATTTCACATAGTTCATCGGAACACGTACTGTAAATGTGGTTCCCTTTCCAGGCTCACTGTACACATTTATAATACCCTTATGCATAACGATAATATTCTTTGAGATTGCAAGTCCAAGACCGGTCCCTCCGGTATCCCTGCTTCTCGCCTTATCTACTCTGTAGAAACGTTCGAATATATGCTCTACACAATCCTCCGGAATACCAACACCGGAATCGGCAACCTTAATATACAGATTCTTATGATCGGCATTCAGGGATACGCGGATCCATCCGCCATCCACATTATATTTGATTCCATTTTCGATCAGATTGGAGATTGCCAGCGTAAACTTCACCTTATCAATATCAGCTTCCACTTCCCGGAAGCTTTCAAATGTGATCTCAATGCTTCTCTTTTCTGCCAGAGGCGTCAACCGTTTCAGAATAACCTCCATCAGCTCATTGATATCCACCCGCTCGATATTCAGGCTGTCTGATCCCTTATCTGTCTTGACCAGCGTCAGCAGATCACTGATGATCTGCGCTTCACGGTCAATCTCTAAAACAATATCGTTCATGAATTCCCGGTACATCTCAACCGGAACATTATCCTGCATCAAGATCGATTCTGATAAAACCTTCATTGAAGTAATCGGTGTTTTCAGCTCATGTGATACATTTGATACAAATTCCTGCCGGGATTCCTCCAACAACTGCGATTTGGCAAATATCCCATTCATATTGTCAACAACGCTCCCAGCTTCTCGCCATAAGCCATCCGATGAAATCTGTCCCAGAAATCCATCCTTCATATTTACAAGTTGACTCTTGATCTTTCTGGTATCACGAACCGCCATATAAGAAATGAAAAATGCTGTCAGCACCCCGATCACCATAAAAATACAGATCAAGATATTGGCACGGTATGACAAATATCCTCTTTCATTTTCCATGCTTTCCAGACTGACTGCGATCACAGCTACATCATCAATATAACCTTCCCGGTTCACCACAGGAAACATATACTCAATGTAGGACTGTTCCCGTACCAGCCGTTCGTCTCTGTCTCCCTTCATGATCTCATAGATATCATTATTCATGATATAGGTATCCTTCAACAGACGAAAGCTGTCATAGGCTACCCTGTAATCAGTATCTACGATCATAACTCTGGCAGACAGGCTGTACGCCAGAGTGTTCATACCATGAAAAGTCTTGCTTGTACCTTCTGTTTCCGAATTAATATCATTGATCAGATATTCCAGATTTTTTGCGTTTTCCTGCAACAGTGTTTCACAATCACTATATCTCTGATTCAACATCAACTGCAGCAGAACCGTTTTCATACTGATTGAGATCAGATAAAAACCTGCCATGATCATTACAAAGATAACAACCTGAAGACTGATCCTCCGCCTGCTGTTTTTCCAGACATTTTTATTCTTATTTTCTACATTTTCATCTTTACTTTTTTCCATTCCAAAAAAATCCAGTAAGATAGGAATGCTTTACGCATTCCCTGTCTCATCATCCTTTAAAATAGTAGCCAACGCCCCATTTTGTATGAATATACACCGGCTCACCCGGATTCTCCTCAATCTTCTCACGAAGTCTTCTTACATGAACATCCACAGTTCTGGCATCTCCCGGATATGTACTGCCCCAGATCGTATCTAACAGTTCATTTCTGGAATAAACCTTATTCGGATGCGCCATCAGAAGCTCAAGCAAATCGAATTCTTTTGCTGTCAGATTCAGTTCCTTTCCATGAACAAATACACGGCGGCTATCCAATTCTACCTTCATGCCATTGATTTCTAAAATATTTACCGGTTTTACAGGCTCTGCCTTTTTTCCGCTTCTTCTTAAGATGGCTTTGATCCTTGCCTTTACCTCCAGTATGTTAAATGGTTTGGTGATATAATCATCTGCACCATATTCAAGACCCATGATCTTATCCATATCCTCACCCTTGGCCGTCAGCATAATGATCGGAACATTGGAAAATTCACGCACCATCTGGCATACTTCAATTCCGGTATAAACCGGGATCATGATGTCTAACAGAACGATATCATAATCATTGTTTTTGATCTTCTCAAACGCCTCTCCGCCATCATATGCCACGTCTACTTCCATATCATCCTGTTCCAGACTGAATTTCAGACCTTTCACGATCAGTTTCTCATCATCTACGACCAATACCTTTTTCATACCAGATTTCCACCTTTCCTTTGTTTCTATATCTCTACCGACCCACGCAAATATCGTTTTTTATCTTCTGAAATAAATTCTCTCCGATACCATTCACATTCATAATATCTTCTGTTTTTTCAAATGCACCCTGTGTCTCTCTGTAAGTTATGATATTCTCCGCCTTTGCTTCACCAATCCCGGACAATGACATCAGTTCCTCTTTCCCGGCAGTATTGATATTCACTACTCCCGCTTCCATTGTCTGTCCGTTCGTTTCTGTTTCCGGATCCTGCCAGCGTTCCGGCTGCTCCTGCACCTCTTCCTCCGTTGGAAAATAAATCCTCTGTCCATCCTCGATAAAGTCTGCAAGATTTACCACCTGCTCCGCAGCATTCTCTGCAAATCCGCCTGCTGCAAGAAGTGCATCATTGATCCTTGCACCTATCGGGAGTTCATATACCCCTTCTTGTTTTACTGCCCCACAGACAAATACACAGATTCCTGTGTCTTTTATAGCTTCTGTGTCTTTTATAGCTTCTGTGTCTATTATGGCTTCTGTGTCTTCCTGATCCCTTTCTGTAACAGAACCTACCACGGCGTCTTCGGCATATGCCGTATCATTCTGTGAACCGGTATTCTGCTCTGTTGTCTCAAGTATCATGCCATTTTTCCGACATCCGGCCAGAGTAATCCCGGACAACAACATCCATCCGGCAAGTCCTACATATAACAGTTTTTTCTTTATTATCATACCTGCATACCTCCTTGATATGCCGGTACACTCATGCACACCCCCATTTTAACGAACTTCGATTCCTTTTACAATAGCAAAATAGAAAAAGACCAGTCCTGCGGCATCCGATTTTTCTCGTTATCGGTGCACAGCTCCGGTCTTTTTCTGTTTTACTTTTAACTTTTCATTGAATGTGCTTCTTAGAATAATGGCTCTTTTAAGATTGCAGTACCGATACCCTTCTGAGTAAAGAACTCAAGAAGCAGGCAATGCTTCAGGCGACCATCCAAAATATGAACTCTTGATACACCATTTTCCATTGCTGTGATACAGTTATTAAGCTTTGGAAGCATACCACCGCCGACAACACCTTTCTCAATGATATCCTTTGCCTCATGGATATCCATTTCTGAGATCAGGGTAGACTTATCTGTCGGATCGATAAATACACCTTCAATATCTGTTAAGAATACCAGCTTTTCTGCCTTTAATGCTGTTGCAACAGCACATGCAGCATCATCAGCATTAATATTATAATCCTCATATTCTTCACTGACACCGATAGGAGCGATAACAGGTATAAAATCCTGATCGACCAGTGCATCGATCACCTCTGTATCAACCTTTGTGATCTCGCCTACATAACCGATATCTTTTCCGCCCGGCAGACGCTTCTTAACGGTGAACAGTCCACCATCCTTTCCACTGATACCCACAGCCTTTAAACCAACCTTCTGCATCATGCTGACAAGACTCTTATTTACCTTGGATAATACCATCTCAGCAATCTCCATTGTCTCACCGTCTGTTACACGAAGTCCATTGATAAATTCAGGCTCTTTTCCAATCTTCTCTACCCATTTGCTGATCTCCTTACCGCCACCATGCACGATAACCGGTTTCAGTCCAACCAGCTTTAATAATGCAACATCTTCGATCACATTGTATTTCAGATTCTCATCCAACATAGCACTTCCGCCATATTTTACAACAATTGTTTTCCCCTGAAATTTCTTGATATAAGGCAAAGCCTCGATCAGTGTCTGTGCTTTTGATATTACCTGATCTACTGTATAATCTCCCTTTACCATCTTATTTACTTCCTCACTTTCTATACTCTGCATTTATCTTGATATATTCATATGTAAGGTCACAGCCCCACGCGGAAGCTGTCTCTGTACCGGCATGCATATCCGCATGAAAACATACCTGATCCGGCGACAGGATCTCCGTCGCTCTTTCTTCATCATAATCGGTACAGACCCCGTTTTCAACTATTTTTAAGGAACCGGTCTCACTGGATATTATAATATCTACCTTATATGGATCAAAAGCGATCCCGCTCTGTCCCATCGCGCACACCAGACGTCCCCAGTTCGCATCCGAACCGTATACGGCGCATTTTACAAGGTTTGAGGTCACCACGGATTTTGCAAGCTTCCTTGCGCCCTCCTTGGATTCCGCCCCTGCTACCTGTACCTGAAACATCCTCGTCGTTCCCTCTCCGTCCGCTGCGATCAGCTTCACGAAGTAGGTATTGATATATCGAAGTGCCTCCGCAAATGCCGGATAGTCCGCATCCGTTTCAAGCAGCTCATCATTTCCTGCCATGCCATTTGCAAATATCATAACGGTGTCATTCGTTGAAGTATCCCCATCGACAGATAACATATTATAAGTGTCTATGACATCATTTCTCAGTGTTTTCTGCAATAACTCCTGACTGATATTCAGATCCGTTGTCAGGAATCCAAGCACCGTTCCAAGATTCGGATTGATCATACCGGAACCTTTGCACATGCCTCCGACGGTAATTGTCTTCCCTTTGATCTGCAGCTTTACCGCGATCTCTTTCTTATATACATCGGTCGTCATAATGGCTTCCGCCGCATGACTTCCACTTTCCAAATCATCGGAAAGCATCCCTGAAAGTTCGCGGATTCCATGCGCGATCGTCTCCATCGGAAGCCTTATACCTATTACTCCGGTCGAAGCAACCGCAACCTGATCAACCGGTGCCTGAAGTTCTGCTGCCACAAGCTCTGCCATATGCGCCACATCAACATCTCCTGCTTCTCCGGTACATGCATTTGCCACTCCACTGTTTACAACCAGTGCCTGACATAAGCCGATATCGTCACATAATGCTTTGTCCCACATAACAGGTGCAGCCTTGACTACATTCTGTGTAAATACTCCAGCTGTCTTCGCCGGACACTTGCTGACTAGCAATGCCATGTCTTTTTTCTTTTTATTTTTTCTTACTCCGGCGTGCATACCTGCTGCCAGAAATCCGATTGGAGCTGTCACTCCGCCGGAAATGATCTCCATACCGATCACCGCCTTATATCATCTGTTCTTCCACGATATCCGATGCCGTTACTCTTTATGGGAATACCGGAGCCATCAGCAGTCCTTCTTCTTCCGGAAGTCCAAACATAATATTCATATTCTGAACTGCCTGACCGGCTGCTCCCTTTACCAGATTATCAAGTGCTCCCATTGCAATGATACGTCCGGTTCTTTCATCAATCTTAAAGTTGACATCTACATAATTGCTGCCCTCTACCCAACGTGTCTCCGGACATACATCCTTGTCAAGAACACGGACAAATCTCTCGTTTGCATAATATTTGTCATATGCAGCACGTACAGTATCGTAATCTACCTTTTCTTTTAATGAAGCATATGCCGTAACCAGAATACCACGATTCATCGGAACCAGATGTGGTGTAAAGTTGATCATGATCGGACTGCCGTATGCATATCCCAGCTGTTCTTCGATCTCCGGTGTATGGCGATGAGTCGTTACTCCATATGCCTTAATGCTTTCATTTACCTCACAGAACAGGTTCGGGATCTTTGCTCCTCGTCCTGCTCCTGATGTACCGGACTTAGCATCTACAATGATCGTATTCGGATCGATCAGCTTCTCTTTTACAAGCGGATATAAAGAAAGAATGGAGCAGGTTGTATAACAGCCCGGATTTGCCAGAAGTCTGCATCCCTTTACCTTATCTCTGTTGATCTCACACAGACCATATACGGCCTCGTCGATAAATTCCGGACTCTTATGCTCGATCTTGTACCACTTCTCGTAAGTAGCAACATCCTTAATTCTGAAATCCGCACTCAGATCAATGATCTTAACCTTTGATAAGATATCCTCATTTACAAGAGAAGAACATAAACCCTGTGGGGTTGCAGTGAAAATAACATCCACTTTCTCAGCCAGTTCATCCATGTTCTCGCCCAGACAGGTTGCATCCACGATCTGAAACATGTTTCCAAATACTTCGTAATATTTCTTATCTATAAAACTTCTGGAACCATACCAGACTATTTCCACATCCTTATGTCCAAGAAGAATTCTTACTATTTCCTGACCGGCATATCCGGTTGAACCAATAATTCCTGCTTTTATCATATCTTACTCCAATCTGCTGCGACCGGTCATTTTCCGTTACAGCCATCGTCCTATTTGTATTTCTACACATTCACTTATCTTACTCTCTGCATTTTCTTCCGTCAACCGCTTTCATAGGAAAATACAGTTCGTATAATCTTCCATGATTATACAGTTATTATGTATAATATTCAAGCATTAATTAATAAATATGCAAAAATATTTTTTATTTTTATATCCCAGCATTGCATTATTAATTTGATCATACATGTTTTATATATTTTCCAAATTATTATATTATGCAGAAAATGTTATATTTAAAGCAGCATTATTGCAATTTTCACAAAAATCAAAGCCGGCAGAACAGGATATCTTTCTTCTTCCGGCTTTATGCATGTCATGTATATTTTGTGTATAATATTAATCCAGTGCTTCTTTCTGAGGTACGGTTACTGTCGCTTCATAGCAGGAGAAGATCTCCTCTACGTGCTCCTGATCCGGTTTCTTTGTGATCAGACTGACGATCGGAACAAGGATCAATCCACCGATCATCGCTGCTGCACCACAGTTTACAGGTGACTGTAATGCCTGTGGAAAACTAAATAACTGCCATGTATTACTGATAAAGTTCAGTGTCATGATGCCTACGCCCCAGATAAAACTTACAAGGCAGGCTGCCACTGTCGTGCGTTTCCAGTACAGACCATATAAAAACGGAGCCAGACAGGCACCTGCGATCGCACCCCATGAAATACCCATAAGCTGTGCGATAAATGCCACCTTGCTGGAATACTGAATGACTGCAATGACCGCCGATAATGCGATAAATACTACCAGCATGATCCGCATTGTAAGGACCTGCTTCTTCTCTGACATTTTCGGTGCGATCGATGCTTTGATAAAGTCGATCGTAAGTGTGGAGCTTGAGGTCAGAACCAATGAAGATAAGGTAGACATCGAAGCAGATAATACAAGGATAACCACCAATCCCATCAATACTTCCGGAAGATTCTCAAGCAGGTGTGGAATGATCGCATCAAATCCTTCTGTTGCTACATCCGTCTCGGTCAGACGTCCAAAACCACCAAGGAAATAACATCCTCCGGCTACGATCGTTGCAAATAAAGTAGATACGATCGTTCCAGTCTTGATTGATTTCTCATCTTTGATCGCATAGAATTTCTGGATCATCTGAGGAAGGCCCCATGTTCCAAGTGAGGTTAATATGACAACACATACCAGATTGAAGATATCCGGTCCAAGGAAGGATGCAAATACACCCGGTGTATCCGAAACCGCCGGATCATTTACACGAGCCAGCTTGTCTAACGCACCTGTAAGTCCGCCTCTCTCGTTTAATACTGCATAGATAACTGCTACTATACCAACCAGCATGATCAGTCCCTGAATAAAGTCATTGATCGCTGTCGCCATATACCCGCCAACAATTACATAGATACCGGTAAGAACTGCCATAGCAACAACACAGATCTTGTAATCAATGTCGAACGCCATTCCAAACAATCTGGAAAGACCGTTATACAATGAAGCCGTATATGGGATCAAGAATATGAATATGATCCAAGAAGAAATGATCTTCATGGATTTGCTGTTATATCTTCTCTCAAAGAATTCCGGCATTGTTCTGGAATCCAGCTTCTGCGTGATCAGTCTGGTTCTTCTGCCAAGCACTACCCATGCAAGCAGAGATCCAAGGATCGCATTTCCAATTCCGATCCATGTGGATGCAATTCCGTATTTCCATCCAAACTGTCCTGCATATCCAATAAAAATAACTGCCGAAAAATAGGACGTACCATATGCAAATGCTGTAAGCCATGGACCTACGCTTCTTCCTCCCAGTACAAATCCGTTCACATCTGTGGCCTGTTTTCTTGCATAAAATCCTACACCGATCATTATGCCAAAGAATACAACAAGCATAATCACTTTAATAACCATGTCGACCTCCCGTCACTTCTCATTTTTGTATTCGCAGAATTTTACACTCAACTTTCCACCAACAATAGTGCATCTTATAATTTCTGATTTTCGAATTCTGACATAATCCGGCTCATTTTGCTTTATTGCGTTGAAGTCAAGCAACTTTAAAGTTCTACGTTTTAAACCACAAAATAGATTATATTGGATACATCCATTTTCGTCAATATAAAAAACGACTTCCTTGCAGATATTTTTTCAGCTTTCGCCAAATATTTCATTCTGCCGTTCAGGAGTCGTTTTTCCAATCTGTTTTTAGCACTTCATAAGCCCGCTGCACAGATCCAAATTCATATCATTACTTTGGATCTATGCTGTTTGCGCTTGATCTTCACATTAATGTGTCTTCTCATATGCCAACACTTTTTCTGCAATCGTATCCATGAGTTCTTCTACGGAAAGTCCCTCGGCTTTTACCGTGATCTGTGCATATTTTTCATACAATAAGATTCTCTCGTTATAAAGATCCTTTAAAGTCTGACCATCCTTTAACACTACGCCACGCCGTTTTACATTTTCCAGTCTGGAAGCGATCACTCCATATGGAAGCTCGATATATACTACAATATCATTTTTTACATAATGCTGCATGGCTTCATCACAGTATACGACACTTCCTCCGGTTGCAATAACCGTATTCTTTAAGTCAATTTCTTTGTTTACATCATTTTCTATCTGAAGGAACCCATCATCTCCATATTCTGCGATCAGCTCACGAAGCAGCTTACCATGCTTCTTCTGGATCAACACATCTGCATCTACAAAATCAAATCCAAGAACCTTGGCAAGTACCACACCGATCGTACTCTTTCCACAACCAGGCATTCCGATCAAAACTATATTTTTCATCTTCTTTCTCCATTCTCTGTATTTTAATTTTCTATATTATCCTAATCTTTTCATTTGTTCTCTGTATTCATTACTTCTAATTTAATCCCATTTCTGTTTATTCAAGGATTTTTATTATTACTTGTGTCATATACATCCCATAACGCGAAGGACATATACCCATACCGTTATCGTGATCGATGAAAACAGGGTTGTCAGCACGATCGTATTTGATGACAGGACTTCATCATTATTCATATTCTTAGCCATGATATAACAGGTTACCGTGGACGGTGAGCCTGTCATGATCAGGATTGCTGCCAATTCACTCGGTGCAAACCCAAGCTTAACCGCAATCGGCATATAGATCAAAGGAAATACGACTAGCTTCATAAGAGCGGCTGTAACCGCAGGCTTCATTTTCTCCAGTGCTGCTTTTGTATTAAAACCTGCTCCTATGGCGATCAATGCGATCGGAGTCGCCGTCTGTGCGATATAATTGATCGTCTTCATCGGTATCGCAGGAATCGGAATATTCAATAATGAAAACGGAACTCCGAGCACGATGCCGATTATGATCGGATTCTTTAAAATATTAATGCATGCCGTTTTGATTCCGTCTGCACCATGGATATTATCTCTGCCCCCAAAGGTCAGCATAATAACGGACAGGATATTGAACAATGGTACCGCCGCAACGATCATAAGCGGAGCCATCCCTGAGCTTCCACAGATATTTTCTACAAAGGCAATTCCAAGCACCGCCGCGCTTCCTCTTGCCGATGCCTGCGCAAACGCTCCGACCATCGTCTTATCCCGGCAATATATCTTTGCAAAGCACCATGCACATGCAAACATAATAAAAGTTCCGAAGAAACAAAACGCCACAAATTTCATATTTACGTCTTTTAATACCGAGGTTGTTGCGATATCCCGAAACAAAAGCACCGGAAGGGATACCTTAAACACATATTTATTTGCTATATTTGCAAATTCATCATTGATCAGCCCAATCCGTTTCAGAAACCACCCCAACAGGATCACCAGAAAGATCGGCACTGTCGCATTTATACTAAATAAAAAATCACTCATTCCATTCTCTCTTTTCTTAATTAAACTGTCGCAGCCCTTACTATAGCACAGCTTGTTACCCGATTCAATTTTTATCCGATTTTTTTAAAAGATCTATATGCAACAGATACACACCTGCCAGACCTCGAAAACTTTAAATTCATGCTAAAATGTATGAGATTATCATCAGTCCATATATAATATTCAAAAAAATAAATACTGGAAAGTGGCTTAAAACCTAAGAAAATCCGCTCTGTCAAAAAAAATGCAAAAAAAATAAAATTTATTGTTGACATCAAGGGGGTGTTTATGTATAATATGTCTTGCGTCAGAGATATGACGAACATAAAAAAAACGACAAACACTTTGTTCCGGGGTGTGGCTCAGCTTGGCTAGAGCGCTTGATTTGGGATCAAGAGGTCGCAGG